>Ga0265295_1000038_pt1 | contig 265370 bp, 275 predicted proteins | sample Munlansysbiofilm_FD_192503 | JGI IMG/M metagenome (GOLD analysis project Ga0265295, IMG submission 192503) | Leachate microbial communities from a municipal landfill in Southern Ontario, Canada - Methane capture system biofilm | ecosystem: Engineered > Solid waste > Landfill > Unclassified ...
CAATAGACAAAGATTACATTCATCAAATGGATATATGTCACCAACAGAATTTGAAGATAAAATGTTACGTTTAGAAATGGTTAGTTAAATTAATCTTTTTTTGTCCTATAAAGTGTTGACAGATCAACTAATACGCTTTAAATGTAAAGTAATTTGACTATTTTACATTTTAGTTTACATTTTATATATTCTTTTGTTAATCAGTACCTATATTTAACATATTAGATTAAACCTTTTGTTGATTTGCTTTATTTGTTTGCCAAAACTGATTACAAGAATAATCCTTAGGGTTAAATATTATCACATCGGATACAAAATCTCTTTTTTTTTAGTAAGTTTTTTAAAAAATATATCTTTATTTATATCTTTATCTTTTAAAATTTGTTTAATCTCAATATTATCTTTTTTTAAACATCTATTTATCAATCTATGAAGTTCTATAGTTTCAAGAGCTTTTTGATTTCCTGAGTTTTGACAAATAGTTTTAATATCAGATGGAATCTCATCTATATAAAAAAGTAAATAGTCAAAAAAATCATTTTCTTCAAATGATAAATTAAAAATTGTTCTACCATTTAAATCAGAATAAAAAAGATTAGCATTTACTTTTAACAAATCAATATCAAATATTATTGAATAATTTGAAATATTATAAAGCTCCATTAAAAGAGATTGTCTTAAGAGACCATAATTTTTATTAATATTTTTCTCGATGTCATTTTTTGTAAAATGAAAGATCTCTTTTTTCTCATCATTTAATTTTTTTATCTCTTTTTTAAAAAAATCTCTTAATGTCTTAAAGCTCTCTTTCTCTTTTAACTGTAAACTTTCAAATCCCTCATCATCAATATTTAGTGGCATTTTAAGAAATCTAGTGTTTATAATCTCTTCTGAAAAATTTACTCTTCCATAATGCTTTTTCATTAAATCAAATATTTGACCAAACTCAAGTTTATAATACTTCATAATATATTTTACATCATAGAAATCTCTACTTTTAATTCTATATTTTAAAATAGTATATAGTTTTCCAGCAGCTATTTTTTCAATATTTGCAATATTTATATTTTTGTATTTTATTGAATCATCTAAAAGTTTTAATGAACTTGCTAGAAAAGTAACTTTTACATCTCCAAACATATAATCTAATTGAATATCATCATAATTTGATATAAGTGTAACTATATAACCTTCATTTTCTAATCTTTTTATAAGTGATTCTATCTCTTTTTTTATTCTATTATTTAAAATGTTTTTATTTATAAAAAAATCTAAATCTTCTGAAGTTCTATGTTTAATATAAATTGCTAAAGCTGTTCCACCTGCTAATACAAAATCTTTAAGCTCATTTCCTTTTGAAATTTTTTCAAAAAGAATTTCAGTTTTTTTAGGCATAGAACCTTTTATATCAATTTTATTCATATTTCTAAAAACTCTTCTATTAAACTAAGTCTTCTATTTTTTTGATAAAAGTGATTAAGATAAATTTCATAAATCTTTCTATCTCCAAATAACTCTCTTAAATATGGTAAATACGATGGATTATCTTTTGATAGCACAACACCTATATAATTATCAAGTGATATTGAACTGCTTTTATTGCTCCAAAAAAGCTTTCTAAAAATCGGATATTTTGAAGGTGATATTTTGTTATGTTTTAATGCAACTTTGTCTATTGGATGATTTATAAAAGTTGGAATCGATGAGTTTTGTTTATTTGATGCTCTTTTATAAAATTTACCTTTACCTATTTTTATAATCTCACCTTTTTTTGAAGCTCTACTTATATAAGTTTCAGCAGCAATTTTATTCTCTTTATCAAACAAAGAGTAATCATAAACTTTATAAGATCTAAGATGTTTTATTTTTTCACTAATTAAACTCATGTCTAAAACCTTGCATATTTTTATAAAATATACAATTTTTAATCTTTTATAATACTTAAAATAGATACAACTACCCCATCGGATACAAAATCTCTTTTTGTATATCTTCAATTTTTGTCAATATCTCAGGAGTAATTTTAAAATCAAAGGCTTTGAAACTATCTTCTAGTTGCTCACTTTTTCTTGCACCTATAATAGTAGATGCTACAAAATCAAAATGCTTTGAATAAGCTACTGCCAAAGTCAAAGGTGAAACTCCATAATCATTTGCAAGACTCATATATTTTGCAGTTGCTTCAAGAGTCTTATTATTTACAAATCTATGTGCCATAGCTTGAACTCTTTTGTTTTTATCTTTTAAATAAACAGCAAATCTAACATCTGGATCTACAAACTCTTTATTATATTTTCCACTTAAAACTCCACCTGCCATTGGTGAATATGGCAATAAAGATATATTTTCTCTTCGGCAAACATTTGCTAACTCATCATGAAATCTTGGATTTAAAAGTGAAAAGTTGTTTTGAATAGACTCAAATCTTGCTAAATCTTTGTTTTTACTTATCTCATTTGCTTTTGTAAGTCCATAAGCACTATCATTTGAAGTTCCAATATATCGCACCTTTCCCTCTTTTACCAAAGCATCAAAAGCTTTTAAACTCTCTTCTATTGGAACTATAGTATCAGGCCAATGCATCTGATACAAATCAATATAATCTACTTGCAATCTTTTTAAGCTTCCCTCTATTGCTCTTTTTATATGAAAACTATCAATTGCTGTTAATCCATGTCGCACAGGTGGTACAAACCAACCTGAAGCAGCACCTGCTATTTTTGTAGCTAAAATAATACTATCTCTTGCTTTTGTTTTAAGCCATTTTGCCAAGATTGCTTCAGTTAGACCTATTGTCTCTTTTTTTGGACTTACAGGATAAAGTTCAGCTGTATCATAGAAGTTTATTCCTCTATCATAAGCCATATCAAGAATCTTAAAAGCCTCTTTTTCATCTGTACTACTTCCAAAAGTCATAGTTCCCATACAAATAGAACTAACTCTAAGTCCACTTTTTCCTATATATCTAAATTCCATATTAAAGCCTTTTTGCAAAAAATTATTAAGCAAAAATTATATCAAAATAGAATAAAACTACCCTACTCTATGATACAAATCTCTTTTTTCAAAATATGTTTAAATGTAAAAATAGCAACCAAAAGCACAATAATAGTTGTAATAAAACTCAAAATATATGCCAAAACCTCATAAAAAGGTTTAGAAGTTAATTCATACATAGTAATCACACTTAAAGTAACAGCAGCCATAGGAAATGTAAATGCCCACCATGATATAAAAAATTTTATTTTTAAAAAGTTTTTATACATAAATGCCACCAAAATAGTAAAAAATAGTGCCAAAGAGAATAGTATTTGAGCAAAAAAATCTAAACTAGAAGTCAATTTTATATATGAGATAAATCCAATTGATGGAGGAGCTATCAAAATAAACATAGTTGGCAAAAATTTTGGTGCAAATGGATTGTGAAATATAATTCTATTTAAAATTATAGAAAATAGTATTATCCAAAAAAACAGACCTATTGCAAAATAGAAAATCAATATTTGATTATCTACAAATGAAACTCCAGCAATAGGAACTATTAAGTTTCCAACAATTGGAATAAACCAAGCTGGATTTGAGTGAACTATCTCAAGATTGTTATTTATCCAAAATCTTATTGTGTAGAAAGTTAAAAATAGATGTAAAATAGCTCCAAAGTAGAAAAATAGTTTAGATATCTCAATACTAAACTCTTTAAAACAGATTGATAAAATAAGCATAGATATTGATGAGGCTGCAAAGAAGTTTATTCTTATTGGATGATTTAGCTCTTTTTTAACCTCTTGTTTATATTTAAAAATCTTTAAAATATATGTAAAAACAACTGCTATGAAAAGTAAAGTTGTAAGAGATATTAAAGATATAGAAAAGATATTTGAAAATCCAAAAGTATGATTTAGTTTTTCAAAAACTAAAGTCAAACCACCAAGCCCCATAATCACAGCAAACATCATAATTGGGAAAAATTGCAATCTATTTGATGGGATTGCTTTTATACTCTCTTGTTGCATTCTTAAATCCTATTTTTGTAAAATATTTTTTAATTTAAGTTTTAGGAGTTTAGTTTTGGCAAAAGATAAAAAAATAGTAGATTTAAAAGCTTTAAATCTATCATTTACACAAAAAGATGAGACTATAAAACTTTTAAACTTTAATCAAAATTCAATGAGTTTAGATATTGCCATTTTTAAAAATGAAATTTTTATAAAAAATAGCAAAATGGTTTTTGCACATTTGCCAAAAAAACTAAAATCAAAACTTAATCCTAAGTTTTGATTTTAACATAAGTTTTTTTTATATAAGTTTAATTAGTTCTTTTTATACTCTACTTCAAGTTTTTTGTAAAAATCTTCAAAATTTACATCCTCTATTTTTTCAAGAAGATCAACCATAACTACATTGTCCTCTTGTCCACTCCAAACTTTTTTATAAGTTCCCTCTTTATATCCGTGATCTTGTCTAAATTTATTTAAACAATTTTTACCAATATATAGTTTTTGAAGCCAAGTAAAAGATAATCCTGCTGTTTTACAAGTTCTAAAAAATTGCTCAATAAATCTTTCAATTCCACTAAAACTTGGCATATTTTTTGTATCAATTGCCAAAGCCAAATAAGATAGTTTTTCAGCATCTTTTACAACAAGTTTTATATCAATATTTGTATTTGCTTCATAAATACAGTGAGTATTTACAAGTGAAACTGCTCTTGGTACATTTGTTTCTTGAAGTATATAACTCATTAAAAAGTGCCAAATATCTACAAGCTCTACATGAATATTATTCATATCAGGCTCTGAATTTATATTTTTCCAATGTTTCCAAGGAGTTGAGTCAATTAACTCTGCTGCTTCCATATGAATACATCTAAGCCAATTTATCTCTTTGTTGAATTTATTGATTCCAAGCTCCCAGTTTTTACCATTTGTTGAGTCATTTAACTCTTTTTGAAGTAAAAACATCTCTTCAAGTTTTGAAGGAAAAGATGAAGCCTCTTCAAGCAAGTTTGCCAAAGGTAAACACTCTTCTATTAAGCTATCTAAAACAACACTTGAAGGAAGAAGTTTTTTATCACCTTTTATTGTATGAAGAAGAAGTGATATTACATAAGGAACTTCATCTTTCTCTTCCCAAACTAAAACATCTTTTGAATCAATTTTTGTAAACTTTAAAAACTCCTCTAAGGAAGCAAAACCAATATTTTTTATAGCTAATTTAAACTCTTTATACAACAAACCTAACTCCTATTTTCAAATTTTTTCTCTATAAATAGATTACAACTATCACCACTACTATTTTTTACAACAATACTTGGAAGAAGTTGTGACTTAAAACCATAGGCTTTACAACCGTGTGGTTTATTTGGCTCCCAAGTTACAAAATAGTGGATACACCTTTGACACACTACTCTTTTTTGCATCTTTAAATCTCTACCTTACTTTGTATTGCTTTTGAAAGTGATAACAGATCAACATTTTCCAAACTAACTCCTGTTGGTACACCTTGAGCTATTTTTGTGAATTTTATATCAAAATCTTTTAATTTATCTTCAATATAAAGTATAAAAGCGTCATTTGCAATTGAAGGAGTTATTGCAAAAAGTATATTTTTTACCTTACTATTTTTTATATACTCTTGAAGTTTTAATATATAACTTTGCTCTAACTCATCAATTACAAAATATCTTCCATCAAACTCTTTTGAATCTTCAATTATAAAAATATCTTTTGCACTTTGAACAATACAAAGCTTACTATCGTCTCTGCTATCATCAAGACAATATTCACATATCTCATTTTCACTCATACAAGAGCATTTTTTACATCTTTTTATAGTTTTTAAAGCGTTCTCAATACTATGAGATAGTTTAACACCGCAATAGTTGTCGTTCATAACTATATGATATGCAAGTCTAAGTGCTGATTTTTTACCAATTGTTGGTAAAGACTCAAAAGCCTCAACCAATTCATAAAATTTTTCTAATCCTCTGTTCATTTTGGGATTGTATCCAATTTAAAATAAATTTTATAATAAAGCTTATTTTATTATTTTTTGGTTAGAATAATCGCTTTAAAAAAAATTTAAAAATATATTTTGGAGATTAAAAATTGGTAGAGATTGATTATTATGAATTATTAGAAGTTGAAAAAACTTCAGATAAAACTACAATTAAAAAAGCTTACAGAAAACTAGCAATGCAGTATCATCCAGATAAAAATCCAGACAATAAAGAGGCTGAAGAGAAATTTAAAGCCATAAATGAAGCTTATCAAGTTTTAAGTGATGATGAGAAAAGAGCTATTTATGATAGATACGGTAAAGCTGGTTTAGAGGGTCAAGGACACAGAAGCCAAGGTGGTTTTGGTGGTTTTGATGATTTAGGTTCAATTTTTGAAGAGATGTTTGGATTCTCAAATTCTAGTAACAGAAGAAGAGAGAGAAAAACATATAACTACAACCTTGATAGTGCTATTGAGGTAGTTTTAGAGTTCAATGAAGCTATTTTTGGATGTAAAAAAGAGATAAACTATACATATAAAACAGCTTGTAACTCTTGTAGTGGAACAGGTGCAAAAGATGGAAAACTAGAAAACTGTAGAACTTGTGGTGGACATGGTCAAGTTCACTCAAGACATGGTTTTATGACTTATGCACAAACTTGTCCAAACTGCGAAGGTAGTGGAAAAGCAAAGGCTACTTTATGTAAAGATTGTAAAGGCAAAGGATACGAAGAGAAAAAAGATAGCTTTAAAGTTGATATTCCAGAGGGTGTAAATGATGGAATGAGAATTAGAGTTAGTGGTCGTGGAAATATTGCACCAAATGGTCAAAGAGGCGATTTGTATATCCAAACTAAAGTAAAAGAGGATGCACATTTTGTAAGACATGATGATGATATTTATGTTGAAGCTCCTGTGTTTTTTACTCAAGTTGCACTTGGTGCTAAAATTAAAATTCCAAGCTTAAGAGGGGAATTAGAGCTTGAAATTCCAAAAAATGTAAAAGATAAACAACAATTTACATTTAGAGGTGAAGGTGTTAAAAATGTTCAAGGCTATGGAAAAGGAAATTTAATTGTTCAAGTAAAAATTGAGTATCCAAAATCTTTAACAACTGAACAAAAAGAGCTTTTAGAGAAGCTTCAAAATAGTTTTGGAGTTGAAAGCTCTCCTTCTGAAGCTAAATTTGAATCAATGTTTGATAAAATCAAAAATTGGTTCTAAAAATTATAATTTTTTTATTATACAAGGAGTAAAAAGTGAAATTTGAATATGTAGGTTTTAAACCTGTAATTAGCCAACACGGTGTATCTTTTAAGAGTGGGAAAGATGATAAATATATATATTTGCCTTATGCTTATGAGATTTTAGAAGCTATCTCTTACGATTATGGTGCAAATAAAAATCACTCATTTTCTGCAAAAATAGATAACTCAAATGTTGATAAACTATTCAATAAAGTTTCACTTGTTTATCCAAATTTAGAAGATGATATAAATAAAAGATTAGAAGAGTTTAAAGCTTTTTTAGATAATGAACAAAATGAGATATTAAATAATACTCAGTTAAATGAAGTTGATAAAAATACATATATTTCAAACTTAAATTTAATGAAAGATTATCAATTAAAAAGAGCGAAAAATAAAATTTTTTACTACTACGGTGTTTATACAATAGCAAAAGTTATAAAAGATAAAAAATTAAAAGAGATTGAACTACCTTTTAATGAAAAATTTTGGCATGTATTAAAGACACTACAAGGGGTTTTAAGTAGAGAAAAAATAAATAGCGATATAAAAGTTGAATACAAGGACACAAATCTAAGACTAAAAATTACAACATCTTTATAGGATTTTGTAATAAAAAACTTATTTAAGTTTTTGAAAGGTACAAAATGATTGAAACATTTGGCTTAGCCATAGTTGCCCTTTTACCATTTTTAGCAGCTCCAATAGTTGCATACTTGGCAAAATATAATCGCCTTGCGGCTGCTTGGAGTTCTGCAGCTGCTACTATTATGGCTTTTTTAGTTCTTCTTCTTTATATAAAGCTTCCATTTGCTGGTATTACAACTATTCAATCTTGGTCTTGGATAGAGTCAATTGGTTTGGATTTTGCTTTTAGATTAGATGGTCTTAGCCTTCTATTTTCATGCTTAATTCTTGGAATTGGACTTTTAATAATAATTTATGCAAGATACTATATAAGCACAAAAGATTGTATGGGAAGATTCTACTCTTATTTACTTCTTTTTATGGGTTCAATGCTTGGAATTGTTCTATCTGAAAACATAATCCAAATGGTTGTATTTTGGGAGTTAACATCTTTATCATCTTTTTTATTAATTAGCTATTGGCAACATAAAGAAGAGGGGCGAGAAGGTGCTAAAATGGCACTTACAATAACAGGAGCTGGTGGTTTAGCTATGCTTGCTGGTGTATTGCTACTTGGACATATTGTTGGCAGTTACAATCTAAGTGATATTTTAGTAAGTGGTGATTTAATAAAAAGTAGCCCTTTATATACTCCTATAATTATTCTTATTTTACTTGGAGTTTTTACAAAATCAGCGCAATTTCCATTTCATTTTTGGTTACCTCACGCAATGGCAGCTCCAACACCAGTTTCTGCATATTTACACTCAGCAACAATGGTAAAAGCTGGAATATTTTTATTAGCAAGATTATATCCATCTTTAAGTGGTACAACAGAATGGATATTTTTAGTTACATTTGCAGGTCTTGCCACACTTTTAATTGGTGCATTTACAGCAATGTTTAAACATGATATTAAAGGTTTATTGGCATATTCAACAATAAGTCATCTTGGATTAATAACTCTTTTATTTGGATTTTCTACTCCACTTAGCGTTGTTGCAGCTATATTTCATATTATGAATCACGCAACATTTAAAGCATCACTTTTTATGGTTGCTGGTATTGTTGATCATGAAACAGGAACTAGAGATTTAAGAAAATTAAGTGGTCTTTGGGCATTTATGCCTCATACTGCAACTTTGGCTATGATAGCAGCAGCTTCAATGGCTGGAGTTCCACTTTTAAATGGATTTTTATCAAAAGAGATGTTTTTTGAGAGAGCTTTAGATATAAATACACTAAGTATTGGAATTTTAATTCCAATTTTAGCAACAATTGCTGGAATATTTTCTGTTGCTTACTCTTTAAAATTTGTTCATAATATATTTTTCAATGGAAAAACAAAAAAATTACCAAAAACTCCTCACGAACCACCAAGATTTATGAAAATTCCTGTTGATTTATTAGTAATTATATGTTTTTTAGTTGGAACAGTTCCAGCTTTGACTATTGCTCCTCTTTTAGCAACTGCTGTTATGGGTTCTCTTCAAACTACTCTTCCAGAGTACTCTTTAGCTATTTGGCATGGTTTTAACGCTCCACTTATTATGAGTATAATTGCATTTATTTTGGGAATTTTTCTATATACAAAAAGAGAGAAAACAACAGCTATTTTTGAAAAATATTTTGAAAAAATTGATGCAAGAGTCCCTTTTTATCTATTAATTGAATCTATTTTTAAACTATCAAATAAAGTTACATCTATTTTTGATAAAAGCTCTCTTCAAGGTATGATTGCTTGGTTTATTGTAGCCTCTTTAATAATTGGAGTTGCTGGATTTACTTATGGAGACTCACCTTTATTTGGAAACAAAGAGTTTTTAGAAATTGATACTATAAGTTTAATTATGACTGCTATTTTAATTTTTGCAACTTTTGCAACTGCATTTTTACATCATAAAAGGCTTTTAGCACTGATTATAATTGGAGTTGTTGGATTAATAGTTTCACTAATTTTTATTAAGTTTTCAGCTCCTGATTTAGCTTTAACACAACTAAGCGTTGAAGTTGTAACTATTGTTTTAATTCTTTTAGCACTATACTATCTTCCTCAAACAACTCCAAGAGAGTCTTCAAATCTTAGAATTTCAAGGGATTTAATAATATCAATTTTAGTAGCAGTTGCTGTATTTATCTTAACTTTAGCAGTTTTAAGCAAAGAGTACTTAACTATTGCAGACTTTTTCCTAGAAAACTCTGTAAGTGGCGGTGGTGGAACAAATGTTGTAAATGTTATTTTAGTTGATTTTAGAGGCTTTGATACATTAGGAGAGATTACAGTTTTAGCACTTGCTGGTATTGGAATCTTTGCAATGATTCAAGGTTTAAATCTAAATACACAAAATAACAATCAAGAAGGTTTTGTTTGGAGTGAAGATAAACATCCACTTATGATGCAAACTCTTACAAGAATGGTTCTACCTTTAATGTTAATGGTATCTGTTTATATATTCCTAAGAGGGCATAATCTTCCAGGTGGTGGGTTTATTGCAGGACTTATAGCAGCAGTTGCATTAATTGTTCAATACTTAGCAAATGGAATTGAGTGGACAAAAAGTAGATTAAAATTTCAAAATGATAGTTTAATTGCATATGGATTATTAATAGCAACTTTAACAGGTGTTATATCAATGTTTATAGATTATCCATTTTTAACATCAGCATTCTCTCACTTAAATTGGCCAATAGTTGGAGAGTTTGAAGTAGCAAGTGCTATTGCTTTTGATTTAGGAGTATTTTTAGTTGTTGTTGGTTCTACTGTTTTAATATTGGTTCAATTGGGACAACTAAGCAAAAATTCTCACAATATTACTAAAAAATTAGAAGAGAAAAAGGATAAAAACTAATGGAAATATTACTAGCTTTAATAATAGCAGTTTTATGTGGAGTTGGTGTTTTTTTAACACTAAGAGCTAGAACATATCCTGTAGTTTTAGGTCTAACTTTATTAGCTTATGCTGTTAATCTATTTTTATTTGCTATGGGAAGATTAAGTTTGAATGTTCCTGCAATTATTCAAGATGGTGCTTCAAACTATGCAGACCCTCTTCCTCAAGCTTTAGTTCTAACAGCAATTGTAATTAGCTTTGGAATGACAGCTTTTGTAATTGTATTATCACTAAAAGCTTATAGTGAGTTAAAAAGTGATCATGTAGATGGTAAAAAGAGCTTAGATAAAGGAGAAAGAATATGATTCATACTCCTATTTTACCTGTAATTATTCCTTTAATTGCTGGATTTACACTACTTTTAATTAAAAGATTTGGACTTAAAACTCAAGAGATTTTCTCTTTAATATCTGTTTTTATAATAATTTTAGTCTCAATTTTTGCATTTACGAAAACTTTATCAAATGATATTTTTGTATATAGTTTAGGAAATTGGAAAGCTCCATTTGGAATTGTTTTAGTGCTTGATCAATTCTCAATTTTAATGGTACTTGTAACTTCTCTTTTAGCTTTTGGAGCACTTTGGTATGCAATTAGTGAAGGTATTGATAAAAAAGGTGCTCACTTTCATCCACTTTTTCAGTTGCAACTTTTTGGATTAAATGGTGCTTTTTTAACAGGAGATCTATTTAATCTTTTTGTTTTCTTTGAAATTTTACTTCTTGCTAGTTATAGCCTACTTCTTCATGCAAAAGGTGAAGGGAGAGTAAAAGCTGGACTTCATTATGTTGTAATCAATCTTGTTGGTTCAACTCTCTTTTTATTTGCAGTTGGAACTTTATATGGAATATTAGGAACTTTAAATATTGCTGATTTATCTCAAAAAGTAGCTCAATTAAGTCCTGAAAATGTTAGTGTTGTAGCATCTGCTGGACTTCTACTTTTGATTGTTTTTGGATTAAAAGCTGCTATGTTCCCTCTATATTTTTGGCTACCAAATGCATATGGAAAAACAAGCGCTCCAGTTGCTGCTTTATTTGCTATTATGACTAAAGTTGGGATTTATTCAATCATAAGAGTTCATGGAACTATTTTTGGACAAAATGCAAATGAATTAGCATTTTACTACACTCCTTGGGTTTTATATATTGGACTTATAACTTTAGTTTTAGCAACTTTTGGAGTTTTAAGTTCAAAAGAGCTTAAAACTCAAATATCTTATTTAGTTTTATTATCTGTTAGTATTATTTTAATAGCTATTGGAATAAATTCAAAAGAGGCATTAAGTGGAGCAATATTTTATATGATTCACTCAACTTTTGTTGCAGGTGGATTTTTCTTAATTGCTGATGTTATTTTAAAAGCAAGAAATAGCACATCTTTAAGACCTAAAATGCCTATTTTTAAAAATGCAATACTAATAGGAAGTATATTTTTTATATTTTCTATTGCCATAGCTGGACTTCCACCTTTTAGTGGTTTTTTTGGGAAAATTATGATTCTAAAATCTTCAATAAATCATACACAAACAGCTTTAATATTAACTACTGTTTTATTAAGTAGTCTATTGGTTATTGTATCTTTAGCAAGAAGTGGAACAAATATATTTTATGATACAAGTGCAAATGAAGAAGAGTCAAATTATAAATTATCAAAATCAACTCTATCATCTATTGTTTATCTATTTTCATTTACTATTATTTTGGTACTTTTTGCAAATAATATTACACAAATAACAGAAAATATAGCTTCAAATTTAGTTGATACAAATAGTTATATATCGACTGTTTTAAATCTAAATGAGGAATTTTAATATGAAAAATAAAATTAGCTTTTTACCTCACCCCATTTTATCTTTTATACTTATTTTAATTTGGTTATTTTTAAATAGTACAGTTGCGATTGGTCATATTATTTTGGGAATTGTATTAGCAATTTTAATACCTTGGTTTACATCAAGTTTTTGGGAAAAAAATGTTTCTATAGGTTCTCCTTTAACACTTCTAAAATTTATATTTATTGTGGCTTACGATATTATTATCTCTAATTTAACTGTTGCTAGACAAGTTATGGATTCAAATGATAAATTAAAACCTAAGTTTTTTAATCTCCCTTTAGATATTAAACACCCTTTAGCAATTAGCACACTTGCAAGTACAATCTCTTTAACTCCAGGAACTGTTAGTTGTGATTTAAGTGAAGATAGAACTTATTTAATAATTCATGGACTTGTAATTGATGATATAGAAGAAACTATAAAAGATATTAAAAAAAGGTATGAAGCACCGCTTATGGAGGTATTTAAAGAATGTTAGAATTAATAATACCAATAGCTTTTGTAATGATTGCTATTTCAATTGTTTTAAATATTTATAGATTAGTTGCAGGTCCTAGTGTTGCAGATAGAATTTTATCTTTGGATACTATTTATGTAAATGCGATTGCTTTGCTTATACTTTTAAGTATATATCTAAAAAATACTTTATATTTTGAAGCAGCACTTTTAATTGCAGTTATGGGATTTGTTGGAACTGTTGCACTTAGTAAATATTTACTTCGTGGCGATATTATGGATTAAGGAGCTTAAATGTTGGAAATTATTGTATCAATACTTATATTAACTGGAGCCATTTTTAATCTTATTGGTTCTATTGGACTTGTAAAACTACCTGATTTTTTCACAAGACTTCATGCACCAACAAAGGCTACAACTTTGGGAGTTGGATCTATTTTATTAGCATCTTTTATATACTTTAACTTTAAAACAGATACTCTTAGCCTTCATGAGATTTTAATAACTATGTTTTTATTTATAACAGCACCAATAGGTGCTCACTTAATGGCAAAATCAGCTATTTTTATAAAGAAAAATGAAGATAAAATAAAAAAAGTTTAGTTTTTAATAACTCCTTTCGAGAAATCCCATTGGTCTTTAGCCGATGGGATGAATCGAATAACTAACCCTGATTTGCTATATAGTTTCGTATAGTTTCAGGACTAGCTTCTCCAATACTGCACACAAAATACCCATCACTCCAAAAATTTTTTCTTTCCAAAATTGTTTTTTGTAAGTAATTACTATGTTTTTCCCAAATTCTATGAGTAGTTATTGACTTAATACGATTAACAATAGAAGATATACTAATTCTTGGGATATGTTGTAGCATTATATGAATATGGTCTATATCTGATTGCATTTCAATAATAGTAAAATCACTTTTTGATTCTATCTCATAGATTATATTTTTGATAAATGTATTCATCTCTCCAACCAATAGCTTTTTTCTATATTTGCAAACCAATATAAGATGAACTTTCAAGTTGTGTTTTGCTCTATTGGTAGTTTCAAATCCATATAATTTTCTTTTATTTTTTCTCAAATCTAATCCTTTTTTTCTTGTATTATTTATAATATTATAGTATAATGCTATAAATAAATTAAAAAGGAGTTGAGTTAATGTTAAAAGCATTCAAATATAGAATTTATCCTACAAAAACTCAAATCCAATTAATTGAAAAACACTTTGGTAGTACAAGATTTTTATATAACTATTTTTTAGATTATAGACAAAAGGAGTATGCCAAAGGTCAAAAAGTTAATTATATGACTACGCAAGGAAAGCTAACAGAATTAAAATCTCAAAAAGAGTATGAATGGTTAAATGAGTGTGGGAGTCAATCTTTACAAATGGCTCTTAGAGAATTAGATAATTCTTACCAAAGATTTTTCAAACAACTTGGTGGTTATCCAAAATTCAAATCAAAAAAGAATAATCATCAAAGTTTTACAGCTCCTCAAAATATTAAAATAGAGAATAATAAAACATATTTACCAAAATTCACAAAAGATGGTATTAAAACTAAATTCCATAGAGAGATACCAAAAGATGCAATATTAAAACAAGCAACAATTTCAAGAACAAATAATCAATACTTTATTAGTATATTAGTAGATGATAATATACCTACACCTAAGCCAATAAAAGCAAAAAATGCAGTTGGTTTAGATGTGGGTACTGAAACATTAATTACAACAAGTGATTATGTTAAGTATCCAAATTTACGACATACTAAAAAGTATGGACAAAAACTTAAAAAACTACAAAAGGCTTTATCAAAAAAACAACATAGTAGAAAAAAAGGAGATACAACTCCTAAATCAAATAATTACTTAAAACAGTTAAAAAAAGTACAAAAACTACATACAAAAATATACAATTCAAGAAAAGACTATTTACATAAAATATCAAATGAGATAACCAATCAATACGATATTATTTGTCTTGAATCATTAAATATAAAAGGTATGGTTAAAAATAAAAGACTATCTAAATCAATTAGTGATGTAGCTTGGAGTGAGTTTATGCGACAACTAGAGTATAAAGCAACTTGGAAAGGTAAAACTATAATAAAAATAAGTAAATGGTTTCCATCTTCACAAATATGCTCAAATTGTGGTACTAGTACAGGTAAAAAACCACTTAATATAAGAAAATTTGTTTGTCCACATTGCAATACATCTCACGATAGAGATATAAATGCCTCAATCAATATTAGAAATTATGGATTAGGACAAACAGATAATAGAAATTCGGCAGGGACTGTCGATTATGCTTGTGGAGTATCCTCTAGTGGGGTTACAACTTCCTATGGAATTGTAACTAGCTATGATACTATGAAGCAAGAAGCCCAATCGTCTTTAGCGATTGAGTAGTTCACAACTAAACTCTATTTACAATCATCCTTTTTAGATAAAAATTTTAACTCATCACAAGAGAATCCTGCCTCTTTTCTCATAGCAAAATTTATATCCATCTTTCTTTTTGTACTACCTGGAAAAACTCTCTCTATAGCTTCTAAGTATGTAGTTTTGGGATCTAAATTTAATCTTTCACACTCATATTTAAACCAAATATCACCTTTTTTAACATGATCTACTTCCTCTTTTAAAATAACTTTTAAAGCCTCTATTAGTTTTGTATTAAAGCTATCTTTATTTGAATTTAACTTCTCCATAATTTTTGGATTTTGATCCAATCCATTTGCCTCTAAATATCTAGGAACACAAGCCATTCTACTTAAAAAATCTGGAGTTTTTTGCATAGCTTCAAATAGATTTTTATGAACTTCAAACTCTCCATAATAACCACCTAGCTCTTTTAATAACTTTTCAAGCATTATAAAGTGCCTAATCTCATCATCTGCAACTTCTAACCAATCTTTATAATATTTTATTGGTAAATTTTTAAATCTAAGAGCTGCATCTATTGCTAAATCAATAGCACTATACTCAATATGTAAAATTGTATGAACTAAATATTTTTTGCCATTTATATCTTTAAAGTTTTTAATAGGTGGAAGTGATGTTGGTTTTACTATTTTTAAAAAAGAGCTATATGAAGGCTCTTTTAAATCTTTTGCAATATGACTATTATCAAACTTTACTCTATTTTCTAAAAATTCTTTGTAAAAAATATTAAATCTATTAATCTTATCTTCAACATTTGAAGTATCTAATATAGCCTCTAACTCTTGGTAAAAAAACATTTTTTAAGCCTTTTTATAATAAAATGGAAAAATTTTATCAATTAAGGGTTGAAATGCAGGTTAAAGTTCATCCTATGGGTGATTATGCTACAAATTGCTACATAATAACAATAAACAACAAAGATATCATAATAGACCCAGGTGTTGGTGCAACTTCATGGGTTAAACAAAATGTTAAAAATCCTATTGCAATACTTAATACTCATGGACATTTTGACCATATTTGGTCAAATCAAGAGCTAAAAGAGTTTTATAATATCAAACTTTATACTCCTAAAGATGATGAATTTATGTTAACTTTAAACCCTTATAATCTTGGAATGCCACCTTCATATCCTGATGTTTTGGTAAATCCTGATGAGGAACTAACAATTGAAGATATAAAAATAAAGTTTCACCACTTTGCTGGTCACACTCCTGGATGTAGTGTTATTGAGATAAATGATACTTTATTTAGTGGGGATTTTATATTCAAAGGTACTATTGGAAGATTTGATTTTCCAATGTCAAATAAAGATGATATGAAAAAGTCTCTTCAAAAAATCTCTTTATGGGAAAAAGATTTTATAATATACCCAGGACATGGAGATAAAACAACTTTAAAAAATGAGTTAAACACTATAAAACAGTGGGAAAAACATATATGAAAGATGATAGAATAAAAGCTCTTTTATTACTAAATCATACTGTTTTAAATAGTAACAATAAAAAACTATTTGAATCTTTTTTTGAATATTTAAAAAATCACTATAATGTTGATGCAATGAAGGTTTTAGTTAGAAAAAGAACCGTAGCAAATATGGTTTTTGATAATTCACAAGACTCTTCTTGGCTTTTTTATACAAAAAAAGTAAGGATAAATGGTGAATATGAGATTATATTTGGATTAATTTTCAATAATCAAGATAGCCTAAAAAATGCAAAATCTGAATCAATAAATATTGATTTAGTTTTAAATAATTTATCAAATATTATTTATATAAAACATTTAGAAAAAGAGTTAAATAACTCAATGATTATAGACAAATTAACAGGTTGCTATAATAGAGCCTATTTAAATAATATAGTTAAACCTATATTTAGTCTTGCAAATAGAGAGAATAAAAAAATAGCTTTTTTAAAAATTGGAATTGACCACTTCAAGGCTGTTTTAGATGAGTTTGATTATAACATAGGAGATAAAGTTATAAAAAAACTAGCAAGTTTACTTAAAAAAAGCGTAAGAGAGTCTGATTTTGTAATAAGAATGTCAAATGATGCTTTTTTGGTAATTCTTCAAAATATTGCAGATGAAGAGAATGCTTTATTTGTTGCAAATAAAATTATAAATAAATTTAAAGATGAAAAAGTTGTTGTAAATGAGACAACAGGTCAAGTTTTAATGAAAACAATATGCGTAGGAATCTCTTTTTTTCCAAAAGATGGTAAAGATATAGCAACTATCGTTAAAAAAGCAGATATTGCTGTAAGAGAGGCTAAAAATAGTGGAAGAAGTAGAGCTTTTATATTTAGCGAAGAAGAGACATCTAAAATAGAGCTTTTTTAAAAAACTCTATAATATTTTTCTAGCTTTTATATATACTCTTTTTGGAGCTGGATAACCCTCAACCGTTTTACTACTATCATTTGGATCTAAAAAATCTTCTAAACTCTCATCAAATGACCACTTCGTAGCTCTTTGTTCATCTTTTGTTGTAACAACTGTTGCTAATACTTCAATATTTTCAAATCCAGCACGTACAAGCCAATTTTTAAGAGCAGGAATTGTTGGAATAAAGTATATATTTGGAATTTTTGAGTATCTTTGGTTTGGAGTTAAACATATCTCATCCTCTCCATCTATCATAAAAGTATCAATTATAATCTCACCTTTACTATTTAATCCTTTGTTTAGTGCTTTTAAAGTTCCAACAGGATCAGCTCTATGATATAAAACTCCTAACATAAAGATAAAATCAAATTTATGATTATAGAGTTCTAAATGTTCAACTCCAAGCATCTCATAAACAATATTGGATTTTACAAAGTGATTTATAAACTCAAATTGATGAAGCGTTAAAGGTGAAGGATCAAACCCTACTAATCTTTTAGGTTTATCTTCAAGCATTCTAAACATATAGTATCCATTGTTGCAGCCAATATCTGCAACTATTTTATCTTTTAGATTAAAGTGAGGTCTTATTAGATTATATTTAAGATTACTTTGCCACTCACTATCAATTTCAAGGTCAAAAATTTTAAATGGACCTTTTCTCCAAGGTATTAAAGCTTTTGCAGTTTTCAAAATAACTTCATACTCTTCATTGCTTAAATCATCTTTTTTTCCAACACTAAACCAATCACCATAATCAATAGCTAAATTACTTTTTTCAATTTTAGAAGCCTCTTGTAGTTGATTATACCAAGGAGCTACATTTTTCCAAGCTCTACACTCATCTTTTTTCTTTTTTAACTCTTCAATATTCACTTTATACTCTTTATAATCTCTTTTAAAATTTTAAATAGATTCTCTATAGAATCTTTATATACAAACTCTCTTTTTGAGTGAGGATATTTTATTGTTGGTCCAATAGATGCAATTTTTAAGTTTGGATATTTTTCTTTAAATATTGCACACTCTAAACCAGCATGAATTGCTCTTAGAGATGCTTTGTTGTTAAATTTTTTATAAACATCTAAAACTGTGTTTGTAAAATCATTTATATCAGGACTCCAAGCTGGATATTTTCCATAAGTCTCTACTTTAAAGTTTGACTCTTCTAAAGCTTTTTTTGTACTATCTTTTAAGTTTTTTAATCCATCATTACTCATTGATCTTGCACTAAACTCAACTGTAATTGAGTCAATATTTGTAGATATTAAAGCTAAATTTATAGAGTCTTGAACAACATTTAACTCACTATTAAAAGATCTTACTCCATTTTCAAACTTATATAAAAAATCTACTAATTTATCGCTATAAACAACTAAATGTTCACTTTTTGTATCAATTTTCTCTATTTTCATATTTTCATCTGTTTTAATTGGCTCTTTTTTTGATGCAACAATTGCTTTAGCATTTGCTGGTATTGAGTTGATTCTCTCACCACCATTTATATCCAAAATTTTTGCATTGCTTTTTTTGATTGATTCAATTAAAAGTTTAATAGCATTTGGAATATTTTTATCTATATCAACTCCACTATGTCCACCTGCTAAGTTTGAGATTGATATCTCATAAAGATCCAAATTTTGCTCATTTGAAACTATCTTTTTATCTTCAAAAATAGCTTTTATATCAACTCCTCCAGCACATCCAATACATATTTCACCCTCTTCTTCACTATCAAGATTTAGCATATATTTTGCATTTATAGGAAGATTTAAATCATTTGCACCAATAAGTCCAATCTCTTCATCACTTGTAAATAAAAACTCTAAATCATAGTTTTCATACATTAAAGCTATCATATATGAGCACCCTATTCCATTATCAGCTCCTAGTGTTGAGCAAGAGGCTTTTAAAGTTGTATCATCTTCAATAATTTGTGGAATTGTATTTTTTTCTAAACATACAATATCATAGTGTGATTGTAAAACTATATTTGCACTACTATTCTGTTTTTTACATAAAATATTATTTTTTTCATCAACTAAACATAAATAATTTAGCTTTTTAGATAAATCTTGCATATAAGTTATAAACTCTTTATGCACTCCTGAGCATCTTGGAATTTTTGTAATCTCTTTAAATATTTCTAAAACTGTTGACATTTTATATCCTTTTAAAGGTGGAATTTTATTTATTATTGTGTTAAGAGTAGCTTTTATTAAATGAAAAAAGCTAGAAGAGTCCTTCTAGCTTTAATTTAAATATCAGATTTTAAATCTCTGTTTCTGTAAGCAAATATAATAGCTGCAAATGCTGTTGCAACTGTTACATAAGCCCAAGTTGGAATTGGAACTGGATCACCTGTTGCATAAGAGTGAAGTCCTGATAAGTAGTAGTTAACTCCTAAATATGTCATCATAATTGAACTAAATGCCAACAGTGAAGCAGTTGCTAGAGTATAAGGATTATTTAAAGGTTTAATAAATCTTAAGTGAACAACTATTGCGTAAACTATAATTGAAACATAAGACCATGTCTCTTTTGGATCCCATCCCCAATATCTTCCCCAAGACTCATTTGCCCAAACTCCACCAAGGAAGTTTCCAACTGTAATAAATACTAATCCAACAATTAAAGATATCTCATTTATAGCACTTACATGTTTTATAATATCATCTAAATGAGGTCTATTTTTTCTAAAAATAAACATAATTAAAGTCAAGAATCCTAATATTGCACTAAGACCAAAGAAACCATAAGATGCTGTTAAAATTGATACGTGAATTGTTAGCCAGTAAGATTTTAAAACTGGTACTAAGTTTGTAATTTGTGGATCAATCTCTGTTAAGTGAGCTGTAAACATAAAAATTGCAGCCATAATAACAGCTGAACTTAATGCTAAAAGTGATCTTCTAAAGAACATTACTCCTGCAAAAATAGCTGACCAAGAGATATAAAGCATTGATTCATAAGTATCACTCCATGGTGCATGACCTGAAATATACCATCTATATCCCATTGCAAATGTTTGAACTGCAAATATAGCAGCTAAAATAATAAATAGTGTTTTTGTAGTTTTTTGCGCTTTAAAGTTTGGATTAAATATAAGCACAAATGAGATAACTAACATCACAAAACCTAAAAGTAGATAAACTAAAGTTAAATTAAAAAATAGATCAAGCTTATTAAATAAAATCTCTGCACTTATTTTTGAACTGCTAGGAATTACAGATGCTCCAGCTTTTTCTTGATACATAGCAATAAGTTCAACATACTTATCACTCTCAACCCAGTCATACTCAGCAACTGAGTTTAAAAGCCCTCTTACAAGCTGACTTATGGCAACTTGATTTTGACCACTAAAGTTTTGAATTGCTTCAAGTGGTGAGTACCATTTAAAGTTATCATCAATAGTCTCATTTTCATAAAATTTAGGGAAAATATTTAGAAGTGATCCATTAAATACGCTATAAATAATATTTAATTTCTCATCAAGTTTGATAATATCTTTCTCAAATGTACCTCTTTCAATTGGTTTTGTAAGAAGTGCAGCTTCTGCCTCTTTTGCAATTATATACTCACCTTTTTGATTAAAAACTTCCGAAAATGAGATATATTTCTCTTCAACTGGAATATTTAAAAGTTTTTTAAGTTTTGGAGTATTTATTTTTAAAATTTTTACATCTTTCCAAAAATCAGGTCTTGATAGCATTCCTAAAATTATTTGATCTGAATTCATACCTAAAAATGTGCTTCTACCACTTAATTTTTGAACAATTTGTCTATTTAAAGTAGCAAGTGGTTGCATTCTTCCACCAGCTGTTTGAACTACCAAATGACCAAAATTATCAGCTGTTTTTAAAGAGTTATCTTTATAAGTATTTAAATATAAAACTGCTTCTTGAACTTTATCAACTGATTGTGTAGCTTCAGTTTGTTCATTTGCATAAAGGTTTGTATTTAATAAGAAAAGAGTTGCTAAAATAAATGAAGCTATATTTTTATTTGAAACAAATTTAACCAATTTCATAAATCTTGAATTTTTATCAAAGAAGTTTAAAAATAGTCCAAGCGTTAATAAAAAGTATCCTAAATATGTAGGCCACTTTCCTGGATCATTATTTACAGATAAAACCGTACCACTCTCATCTGGGAAATATGAACTTTGGAAAAATAGATAGTTTCCTTCATTAAGTGTTCTATTCATAAATATTCTATAATCATAAGTTTTATCATCTTTTATAACTGTAATTTCACTTGCATATGATGATGGAGCCATACTTCCAGGATATCTATCTAGTTGAAACTCATTTAATCTAATAGCAAATGGAAGTTCAATAAATTTTGAACCATACTCTAAAGTAATTTTATAACCATCTATTAAAATCTCTTTAGGAACACCTAACTGTCCTCTTAAACCAGCAATTCTTGTTTGTTGTGAGTTACCATTTAAATCTAAATTTAAAGTTAAAAGTCCCATAGATGCTTGTTGCTCTTTTACAAAATTAAAATCAACATAACTAACAACTAAAGTGTTGTTGTCAAACTCTATTTTATGAGAGAAGTTATTGAAGTTTTTAAATAAAGATGTAAAATTTTCTTGATAGATATTTGATGCAAGAACTTCACCATCTTTTTCAACTTTTACTTGTAAATATGGCTCAAGTGAGATCATCTCATTTGTTGTAACACCTTCAGGAATTTGCATAATTCCCTCATATCCAACATATCTTGTAGTAATTGCACCAATTAATATAATTACAAATGAGAAGTGAAATAAAAATCTAGGCATTTTATTCCACATTTTTGTTTTATAAATAATTGCAACTAGATTAATTGTTGTAAGTACCAATATAGTTTCGTACCAAACACTGTTGTACACCAAAAATAGAGCTGAAGATGTACCAAAATCATTTTCAATAAATGTGGCAACTCCTGCTGCTATTGCTAAAATAGACAATAAAACAATTGTTGTTTTAAAAGAGAATAAAATATTTTTCAAATACAAACTAATCCTTTTTCCTAAGTTTTTCGCAAAATTCTATCTTTTTGCTATTAATAAACAATTAACAAAGAAGCCCAATTGAAGCTAGTTTTTTAAAATATTATTTGATTTACTAAAAGCTATTAAATCTTCTGTTGTTTTTATCAAATTTTTATCTATATTTTTTAAACACTCTTCAAAAATTTTTGAAGTTGTTAGGGCATCATAATAAGCTCTGTGATGATTTTGGACATCAATTTTTAAAATCTCTTTTAGTGTACTAAGTCCATATTTATCTGATTTTATAGTTCTTTTTGACAAATCTATTGTGCAAAGTTTTCTATTTAAAAGTTTTCCTAAACTATACTTTTCAAAACTCTGTGATATAAAGTTATAATCAAATTTTATATCATGAGCCACAAATACATCATCTTTTAAAAACTCTTTAAACTCTTTTAACACTTTTTCAACTCTTGGTGCATTTAAAAGCATATTTGGAGATATATTTGTAACCTCCTGTATAAAAGATGGTATCTCTTTTGCATAGACCAAAGAGTCAAACTTATCTATAATTTGCCCATTTTTATACTTCACAGCACCAAGCTCAATAACTTGATGACCTTTATTTGGGCTTCCACCATTTGTCTCTATATCAACAAAACAAAAAGTTTGATCCTCTATTAAAGTGTTTGTAGTTCTTAAATAGACAAAATTATCTTTTATATCAAGTGGAAATCCATTTATTAAAAGCAGTTCAAACTCTAATTCACTACTTTCATAAAACTTATCACTATATATTTCAAGCAGAGATAAAAACTCATTAAACTCTATTGGCTCTTTTTTTAATCTTCTAATAATATCAATAAAGTTTGGTTTTATTGGTTTTAAAATATACTTTTTTTTAAATGATTTCATTTGCAGCTTTCACAAATTCAACCATTTTTTCTCTATCTTTAATCCCTTTTTGCTTCTCAACAGCACTACTTACATCAACAGCAAAAAAATTAAAACCATTTAACTCTTTTAAATTTTCACTACTTAATCCACCTGCAAGTATAAATTTTGAACAATCTATATCTTTAAACCACTCAAGAGCTAATCTCTTTCCAGCCCCACCAAACTCCTCTACAAAAGCATCAACTAAATAGTAGTTGTTTTCTAAATTTATTAAATCCTCTTTAGTTTTAACTCTTAAAACTTTTAGATACTTTACTTCAAGATTTTCATAATCTACAATATTTTCATCATCAATAATTTGTGCTAATTGCATCTTGCTATCTTTGCAAACTTGGTTTATAAAATCTGTTGTTTCATTTACAAAAAGAGCAACACTTTGAATAAAAGGTGGCAAAGAGTTTACAATCTTTAAAGCCTCTTTTGGTTCTATATATCTAGGGGAGTCTTTATAAAATACAAATCCCAAAGCACTCGCACCTGCTTTTGTTGCATTATGTGCATCCTCTTTGTTTGTAATTCCACAAATTTTTACTCTCATAAAATTAAACTCTAATCTTATATTTTTAAGCTATTAATAGCTTTTTTATAATCATCACTTCCAAAAATGAAACTACCAGCAACAACAATATCAACTCCAGCATCTTTTAGTTCTTTGATGTTTTTATCGCTAACTCCACCATCAACCTCTATTAAGCAGTTTGGGTTTCTTTTATTTATCAACTCTTTTAAAGTTTTTACTTTTTCTAAAATTGTTGGAATAAATTTTTGACCACCAAATCCTGGATTTACAGACATTAAAAGTACCATATCCAAATCTTGTAATAAATACTCTATATCTTCAACCTTTGTGTGAGGATTTAGTGTAATTGCTGGGCTTATTCCAAGACTTCTAATTTTTTGAATAAGTCTATGAGGATGTTTTTCGCTCTCAATATGAAATGATAGATATTTTGGCTTTAATGAAGCAAACAGATCAACAAAAAAATTGTTGTTTTCAACCATCAAATGAATATCAAGAGGTTTTAAGCTATGCTTACTAACAGGCTCAACAACAACAGGGCCTATTGTTAAATTTGGTACGAAGTGCCCATCCATAACATCAACATGAACTAAATCACAACCAGCTTCACAAATAGCTTTAATCTCTTTTTCTAAATTCCCAAAATCAGCTGATAAAATAGATGGTGCTACTAACATTTAATACCTTTTTTATAAAAATTAGCAAGGATTATACAACTTTATCGCTTTTATAAACTATAAATAAGAATTTAAGTAGAATCTTCAAATTTTAAAAAAAGTAAAAAAATGAGATTAATTTTATTAGCAATTATATTTTGTTTCTCTTATTCAAGTGATGAGAGAGAAAAAAGAGAACATATTTTTGAAAACTATATTCAAAAACTTGATGATAAAGAGACAAATGAGTCATTACAACAGTTGGTAAAAAAAGATTTTGGAATAGTAACTTATAAATCAACATATATTTTACCAGCAACATATAGTTTTAATAACTTTGATGATGATAGAAAAAAATTTGAAACATCTTTTCAAATAAGTGCTCAAAAACCTATTTTTTACAATGTTTTTACAGATAGTGACTCAATAAATATAGCATATACACAAAAATCTTTTTGGCAAACAGCTGACTCATCGGCTCCTTTTCGTGAAACAAACTACGAACCAGAGATTTTTGCAAATTTTTATATCAATAATAAACATTTAAAACTTCTAAAAGTATCTTTAAATCACTTCTCAAATGGAAAAGCAGAAGATGAATCAAGATCAGCAAATAGAGTATATTTACAATCAATTTTTCAATTTGATAACTTTTTTATAAGTCCAAAAGTTTGGTATAGAGTTCCAGAAAAAAGCTCAAGCGATGATAATCCTGATTACTCAAAATATTATGGATATGGAGAGTTAAATATGATGTATTTGTATAAAAAACACTCTTTTGAACTTTTATTAAGAAACAATTTAAGATTAAATGACCAAAATAAAGGTGCTGTTGAATTTAATTGGAAATTCCCACTTCCAGAGTTTTTAAAATCTAAAAATAGTTTTGGAATGGTTCAAATATTTTCAGGATATGGACAAAGTTTTATTGATTATGACAAAGATATAACAAATATTGGATTTGGAATAGCATTTTCAAGATAATCTAATTTAAACTTTGTATATAAAAGTAGATTGACTCTATCTCCTCTTGTGTTAAGTAGTATGTTGGCATTATATTTGCTTTATAAATTAATTTTTCGCAAATTTGATCATCTTTAAACTTTTTATTTGGATTTCTTTTTGAGTTTACTTTTGTTTTAAAAGCTTCGAAAGAGACATCTTTTATATTTGGAGCATACAAAGTACACAAATACTCTTCACCTCTAAAAGTGTGTTTAAACTGCACTATTTGCTTACCCTTTGCACTATTTGAATGACAACTGTTACACCCTATTCCTCTTGGGTTCTCATATAACATCTTCCCATATTCAAGTTTTGTAATAAACAAAGAGTCATCATTTTGTGCTTTTAAAAAAGCAAAAAGAAGTAAAAAAATAGTAAAAAATTTCATTAAATTCCTAAATTTTTCTCATTTTTTAAAAACCAATATATGCTAAACATAAGACCTGGAGTTTTTGCCTTATTCTCATCAAATAAAAAATCATCAACATCTTTTTTAGCCAAAAAATATAGCTCTATTTGCTCATCATTTATTCCACCACCACTGTGTATCTTTTGTTCTTCACAAATATTTGCAAAATATAGATGCTGTTTTGCTCCACTAATTCCTACATTTGTAAAAAAAGAGGTGATTTTTTTGATATCTTTTTTATCTACTTTATAACCACACTCCTCATCAATCTCTTCACTTACAATCTCTTCAAGAGTCATATTCTTATCTACAAGACCAGCACAAAGTTCATAAGTATAAGTTATATTTTTATCATTTAAATAGACAGGAACTCTAAACTGTTTTACAAGTAAAAATGACTCTTTCTCTTTATGATAGAGTAATACAGATACACTATCGTGGCTTCTTACAGCTTCCCAACTCTTTTTTGCTCCATTTAAAGTAAAGTTTACTTTGAGTGGTTTTATATAGTTAGACTCTTTTAACTCACTTACTTTTAAATCTGTAATTAGGTTTTTCATTTTTTTTCTTTTTATTTAAAATTATCAAATACCAAAGGAGCTTTTAAATCCAAACTTTTTAGATGCTTCATAATAGCTTGTAAATCATCTATATTTTTTCCTGTAACTCGTATTGTGTCGCCTTGATTTACAGCAGTTACTTTTAATTTTAGATTTTTTATCTCTGTTTGAATCTTTTTTGCTTCATCTTTTTCAATACTATCAATTATTTTGTAACTATATTTTCTATTCCCACCACTACTATCCTCTTTTTTAAGCTCTTCAAGTGAGTTTATACTAATTCCTCTTTTATTCATTTTTGAAATCATAATATCAAGCATTGCATCAATTTTGTTATCACTTGAACTAACCAAAGTTAAAGTCTTTGCTCCAATATTTAAATCAATCTCTTTGCTTATACCTTTAAAATCGTATCTATTGTCTATCTCTTTTTGTGCTTGAATAACAGCGTTTTTCATCTCTTGCATATCAAGTTTTGCTGAAATATCAAATGCGTGCTCTTTTACTGCCATTTTATCTTCTCCTTTTATTTATTATCTTTTAAAACTGCATAAGCAGCAATTATGTAAGCAATAATTTGTAAAGTCCCACCAATTGGTGTAATCATTCCAAGTTTTGGAATATTGAAAATTGTTAAAATATATAAAGAAACACTAAAAATCAAAGTTCCAATTATAAGTAAATTTTGTGCCAATTTTAGCTTACTATTATAAGCTCTTAACATTGTTAAAAAAGTTATAACAAAAAGTGCTAAAGTGTTGTAAAACTGATACTCTACACCTGTGTGAAAAACTTTTAGCATTTCAGGTGTTAACACTTTTTTTAATCCATGAGCTCCAAAAGCTCCAAGTGCAATAGCACTTGCAAATAGAATAAAACAAAATGCTAAATATTTTCTAGCCCTACTATCATATACCATTTAATCTCCTTTTATATCAACTTCCCAAAAAAATTCAATCCAAATATCTGTTTTATTTATATAAAAATCAGGTTTAATCAAAGCCGTTGGTTTGTAAAAAAGTGTTGCTAGTTTAAATTCACAATTTGGAAATCTATTATTTAATAGCTTTAATATCTCAACCATTGTTTTACCACTATCAACTATATCATCAATTATTAAAACCTTTTTATAAGATGATAAATCGGGAATATTAAAAATCTCTACACTATCTTTTTGATTTTTTCTATCATAAGATATTGAGTTTATAGAAAATATATCTCTTTGATTAAGTGCTTGTGCCATAAGATGAGATAGAGTTAAACCACCTCTTGCAACACTTATAAAAGCTTCTGCTTTAAAATCTTTTACCAAATTTACAAGTTTTATAGTATCATTTTTGCACATTTCATAACTATAATATAGTTTATTCAAATAATAATCCTTTTTTTAAAGCGGTATTTTATCAATTTCTTGCTTATTTTGTGGTTTTTACTTTTTTATCAATTTTTCCTTTATATTAAGTGTTTATAAAGTTAAATTAACTAAAATAATAACTTTTAATAATTTAAGGAATATAGTATGAGACACTTCTTAAGCTTAATGGACTTCTCAAAAGAGGAGATTTTAGAGATTTTAAATCTGGCAAAAAAGATAAAAAATGATGCAAAATCTGGTAAACACAAAGATTATATGCCTAAAAAGATTTTAGGTATGATTTTTGAAAAGAGCTCTACAAGAACAAGAGTTTCATTTGAAGCTGGTATTTATGAGTTGGGTGGAGTTGGACTATTTTTATCATCAAATGATATACAACTAGGTCGAGGTGAACCTATGAAAGATACTGCTAGAGTAATTTCAAGAATGGTTGATATGGTTACTATTAGAACTTTTGAGCAAGAGAAACTTGAAGAGTTTGCAAGATACTCAAAAGTTCCTGTTATAAATGGACTTACAGATAAACTTCACCCTGTTCAATTAATGGCAGATTATCTAACAATAATGGAGGAGGGACTTGATAAAAATCTAGTTGTTGCATATATTGGTGATGGAAACAATATGGCTCACTCATGGCTAAATATGGCTTCAAAATTAGGATTTGAGTTAAGAATTGCAACTCCAAAAAATTATCAAGTAGATCAAGATATTTTAAAAGAGGCTTTAAAAGAGGCTAAAAAAAGTGGTGCAAAAATCTCTACTTGTTTTGATCCAAAAGAGGCAGCTGCTGGAGCAACTGTTGTTACAACTGATACTTGGATTTCAATGGGTCAAGAGGCTGAAAAAAATATGCGAATAAAAGATTTTAGTGGTTTTATAGTTGATGAGAATATTATGAAACTTGCTAGTAAAAAAGCTATATTTTTACACTGTCTTCCAGCTTATAGAGATTATGAAGTTAGTGAAGCTGTACTTGAAGGAGAGCAAAGTAGAGTTTTCCAAGAGGCTGAAAATAGACTTCATGCTCAAAAAGGTATTATGGTTTGGTTAGATAAAAAAAGAGATGAAAAACAAAAAGATAAAAAAAGCAAAAAAAGAGACAATAAATAGATGATAGATTTCGCAAAATTCGTAAAATATTCAAAGCCAGGACCAAGATATACCTCATATCCAACTGCACCTGAGTTTAGTGAAAGTTTTACACAAGATGATTTAAAAAAGTATTTTAAAAATCAAGATAAAAGTAGAAATTTATCTCTATATTTTCATCTACCTTTTTGTAGAAGTGCCTGTTATTTTTGTGGTTGTAATACTATTTTTACATCAAAAGAGGATAAGAAAGTAAGATATATTGAGTATATTAAAAAAGAGCTTGATATTTTAAAAAAACATTTAGATACTTCAAGAGTTGTAACTCAAATGCACTTTGGGGGAGGAACTCCAACATATTTTTCACCATCACAACTAGAAGATTTAATAAAAAAAATCAAAGATATTTTTCCAAATTTTAGCCTTGATGCAGAGATATCTTGTGAAGTAGATCCAAGATATTTCACAAAAGAGCATATGGATGTTTTAAAAGCTGGTGGATTTAATAGACTTAGCTTTGGAGTTCAAGATTTAGATGAAAATGTACAAAAAACAATTCATAGAGTTCAACCATTTGAACTTACACAAAATGTAATAAAAATAGCTAGAGATGCTGGAATTAAATCTATTAATACAGATTTAATCTATGGTTTACCACACCAAACAAAAGAGAGTTTTAAAACTACTTTAGAGAAGATGCTAACTTTAGATGTTGATAGATTTGCTGTATTTAACTATGCGCATGTTCCTTGGCTTATGAAAACTATGAGAAAATTTGATGAAACAACTTTTCCAAAACCAGATGAAAAACTTGAGATGCTAAAATTTACAATAGATTTTTTTACATCAAATGGCTATAAAATGGTTGGAATGGACCACTTTGCAAAACCAGATGATGAACTTTTTAAAGCTATTTTAAAAGGTGAACTCCATAGAAATTTCCAAGGATACACTACAAAAGGTGGTGCTGATTTAATTGGAATTGGTGTTACATCAATTGGAAATGGTGTTGATTATTATGCACAAAACTACAAAGATTTGGAACTTTGGGAAAAAGCTATTGATAATGAAGATTTACCAGTATTTAAAGGTTATAAACTATCAGATGATGATATTTTAAGACAATATGTAATTATGGAACTTATGAGTAACTTCTCTTTAAATATTAAAAAAGTAGAAGAGCAATTTAAAATTAACTTTAAAGAGTATTTTGATGATGCACTAAAGGCTTTAAAAGAGTTTGAAGATGCGCAACTACTTAAAATATTTGATGACAAAATAGAGGTATTTGCCACAGGAACTATGCTAATTAGAAATATATGTATGCCTTTTGATGCTTATTTAAACAAAATTCCTGAAGACAAAAGAAGATTTTCTAAGACAATTTAATCAAATTTTAATAAAAAACATATAACAATTTTACCCATTAGTAGGTGCTAAAGCACCACTTAGGGGAGAGTAAAATGAGAAAAGCATCTTTTTCTGTAAATAGAAGAGACGAATTTACAGATATACACACACAAAGATTAAACGGACACAATAGTGCTATTTTTGAAAATAGCAACTACAACAGCTACAAAAGTTTTTATGACTACGACAATTTTCTAGAACTTGCAAAACAAAAGTATGAACAAACAGTAAAACAAAAAATGCAACAAAGTGCTATTTTAAATATGTTTCAAGAGGCAATTATAACTATAGATGATACTCACACGCAAAATGATTTGGTAAATCTATTTTTTGATTTAAAGCAAAAATTTGGTGGACATGAACTTATAAATCTTACAATTCATAAAGATGAGGGGTATTTTTTAAAAGATGGTGTAACTTATAAACCATATAAAAATATTATAAAAAAAGATGACAACTGGTATATTTGTAGTATTGATAATCCAAGTGAAAAACCAGAAGAGTTCTCACAAATTGTTGATATTCAAACTTATGTAAAAGTTTCAAATCCTCATGCTCATGCTGTTTTTTCTATGTTTGACTTTAAGCTTGGAAGAAATGCTAGAATGCAAAAAAAAGATATGGTTGAGAGACTTAAAATAGTTGCAGATATTTTAAAACTTGAATATGCTCCACAAAAAATATATAAAATTTTGGATAGCAATATGGATATTATTGGAGCTAAAGAGCAAGATTTAAAATCTTTAGAGTTTAAAATAGACTCTAAAAAGCAATTAATTTTTGATCTTAATAATAAAATCTTAGAAAAAGAGCATCTTCTTGAAGAGCTAAATCAAGAGCTTACATCAAAACATACAGTTTTAAGTTCAATTGCAAATAAAATAGATGAGAAGAATAGAGAGTTTCAAGATTTGATTACTCATATTTTGACAAAAGAGGATGAAATTGAGAGTTTACAAAGAAAAATTATTGATAAAAATTCACAATTAAATTTGATTGAAGTTAGAATAAAAGAGAGAGAGTTTTTATTAAAAGAGCTTGAAAATCAATTGAGTTAGATATTAAAAATTGGGGATTACCCAATTTTAAAATATTATAAAAGCTCTTTTACTAAATCAGCAGGAGATTTAGCAGATAGTAAATTTGGTGCTACATCAAATGCAGTTTTTGCTCCAAAATCACCTTTTAACGCCAATTTATAAGTAGCTCTTGCATAAGCCACTAAAACACTAGCTGTAAACTCAGGATTACTATCAAGTTTTAAAGAGTACTCAATTACTTGATTAATACCATTGCTACTATTTCCACTTCTAATTACAAATCCACCATGAGGCATAGTGTTGTGATTTTTATCAAACTCATCTTGAGAGATAAAATTTACAGTTGTATCATAAGGCTCAAAATAGTTAGGCATAGTTTTTATATCATTTTCAACCTTTTTAGCATCAGCACCATCTTTTAAAACAACAAAACACTCTCTTGTGTGTTTATCTTTTGTACTTAAAGAGGGTCTACTTCCACTTCTTACTTTCTCAATAGCACTATTTGATGGAATTGTATATTGAACTCCAGCTTTTACACCTTCAACTCTTCTAATAGCATCTGAGTGTCCTTGGCTTAAACCTTTACCCCAAAAAGTATATGTATCTCCATCTGGTAAAAGTGTTTCTCCAAAAAGTCTATTTATTGAGAACATACCAGGATCCCAACCGATTGATATCATCCCTACTTTTTTATTAGGCTTTGCAACTTTATCAACACTTGCAAAATAACTTGGAATTTCTGCGTGGTTATCATAACTATCAACAATATTGAAATGCTCTGCATATAAAGGTCCTTGTATTGGTAAATCATCTTTTGAACCACCACAAAGAATTAAAACATCAACTTTGTCTTTAAAATCTAAAATATTATCTACACTATAAACAGGAGTGTTTATTGTAGTTACACTTTTTGGGTCTCTTCTTGAAAAAACAGCCACCAAACTCATATCAGGATTTTTTGAAATAGAAAGTTCAACACCTCTTCCTAAATTTCCATATCCAACAATTGCAACTTTAATTTGATTATTCATGCTAAACGCTCCTTTTTTAGTAGTAAATTTTTTGCTAAAAATATTAGCAAAAAAAATTGCGACAATATTCTACAATTAAAAAACTTAATAAAATAGTTAGTCTCTTTATTATAGAATGACCATTTTAAAATTTAGGAGATTTTTGTGTATATAATAGATTTTGAAAATATTGATGTTGGATATGATGAAAATATTGTTTTAAAAGATATAAATTTAAAAATAAAAAGTGGTGAACACTTTGCAATTTTAGGTGCAAATGGAAGTGGAAAATCAACTTTAATGAAACTAATTCAATCACAAATTTATCCAAGACATACAAAAAAGTTCAAAAAAGAGATTTTTGGAAAAAGTATATACTCAATTTTTGATCTAAAAAAAGAGTTAGGAGTAATTACAAATGATCTTCACAACTATTTTGAAAAAGAGGCTGGATATTTAACTGGATTTGAAGTTGTATTAAGTGGATTTTATAGCTCAATAGGAGTATTTACACATCAAGATTTTACAAAAGAGCAGATAAAAAAAGCTCTTGAAGTTATGAATTTCTTAGATATTTTTGATTTAAAAGATAAAAAAGTTTCAGCTATGAGTACTGGACAACTTCGAAAATGTATAGTTGCAAGAGCTTTAATACACAATCCAAAGGCATTTGTTCTTGATGAGCCTACTGTTGGGCTTGATATAAAAGCACAAATAAACTTTATAAAAATGTTAGAAAAGCTATCTTCAAATGCAACTATAATTTTAGTAACACACCACCTTGAAGAGATTTTTCCTCAAATTAAAAATGTAGCTTTAATCTATAATCAAACAATTTATAAATGTGGTAAAAAAGATGAGATTTTAACTAGCGAAAATTTAAGTACAATTTTTGATACAAATTTAGTAGTAAAAAGTAAAAACCAAAGATATTTTATTGAGGAGATAGTATGAAAAAAATAGCCAAAATTCTAGGTGCTATAATAGTTTTTTATCTATTATTGGGATTCTTTTTAATTCCTTTTATTGCCAAAAAAATTATTATTTCAAATTTAGATAAAACCTTAGTTACAACAACAAAAATTGATAAAATATACTTCAATCCACTAAGCTTTGAACTAAATATTAAAAATTTTGCTTTAATATATGAAGAAGATACTATTTTCTCATTAAAAAATCTATATATTGATATTGCAACTTTAAAATCTCTAGAAGAGAGACATTTAAGAGTAAGGGATATATCTTTAGATGAAGCATACATAAATATTGTTGATAATAATGCAGAGATAAATTTTGCACACTTATTAAAAGAGAATGAAAAGAGTTTAGAAACTAAAGAAAATGAGAAAAAAAGTGAAAATAGCTTTGATTTTTTTGTATATAAAATTTCATTAAAAAACTCAAAAATAGACTATAGCAAAGTTGTAGATGATGAAAAGTTTAATATAAATCTAAAAGATTTAAACTACACAATATACGACTTTGGAACATATAAAAACTACCTATCATCAAACAATCTTGAAGCTATTATAAATCAAAATAGTAAACTTAGTATTAAAGCTGGTATTAAATTAAATCCACTAAATATTGATGGTCAAATTAAAATAGATGATTTAAAAATAAATGATCTTTTAGCTTTTGATAAAAAACTTTTTAATTTTAAAATAAATGATGAATCAAATATCAATCTTATTTTAAACTACAATGTAAACTTAGAAGATAATTTAAAACTAAAGTTATTTAGTAAACTGTTTGAAATAAATAATACAAAAGTGATAAAGGATGATGATGAGATTTTATATTTAAATAAATTTGCAGTTGAAGATACAAATATAGATTTAGATTTAAAAAATATTGATATAAATTTAATCAAATTTGATGATTTAACAACAAATATGATTTTAAATAAAGATGGTTCAAACTTCTCAAATTTGATAAATAACAAAAAAGATGAAGATAAAAAGAGTTTAGAAGAGAAAAATCCAGATGATAAATCTTGGGATTTTAAAATATCAAATTTAAATATTGAAAATTTAAATTACAATTTAATCGATAATATCACTAAATCAAGTTTAAAAATTGACTCTTTGAATTTAAATACAAAAGATATATATTTTATAAACTCATCTTTTGATTTTAAAAATTTAGATTTTGATATTTTAAACTTAAATTTTACAAATGAAAATATAATTTTTCATACAAAAAGCAATAGCACTACAGATAAATTTGAAACTGACATATCAAATATAAAAGCAAATATATCTCCAAAAGATAAATTGTACAAATTTGATTTAGATGCAATCGTTGATAGATATGGTGTTTTAAATTCAAAAAATCTTTTAAATATTCATGATTTTAAAGAGTTTTCAGATATTAAACTTATTTTAAAAAATATCAATATAGGTAATTTTTCAACTTATAGCTCAAAATATCTTGGTAGAAAACTTGATGATGGAAGGTTAGATTTGAATTTAGATTATGATATTAAAAACTCAAATTTAAAAGCTAAAAATGAACTAATAATAAAAAACATAGAGTTTACAGATAGTGTAGCTAGTGAAAATGCAATAGTTTTACCTTTAGATTTGGCAGTTGTTCTTTTAGAAGATTTATCAAAAACAATTGATATTAATCTTCCTGTTTCTGGAAATATTAGTGATCCACAATTTTCACTAGCTAAAATAATATGGAAATCTTTTTTAAATCTAATGACAAAAGTTGCAACTGCTCCTTTTTCAGTTGTTGCTTCAATGTTTAATTTTAGTGAAGATGAGATAAAAAGTGTTCATTTTACAAAAAATGAAAATGAGATTACTCCTGTTCAAAAAGAGACTTTAGATAAAATCGCAATGATATTAAATAGTAAAAAAGAGTTAGGTATCAATTTTTCTGCATCTTTTAATGAAAAAGAGGAGAAAGAGGAGCACTCAATTTTAAGAGCTTTAAATATAAAAGAGTATTTAATCAAAGAAAAAGGTGTAGATGAGAGACAAATTTCAATAGATAATCAAAGCGTAAAAACAAAATCAAATATTGATTTAAATATAAAACTTTTAAAATAAACATTACAAAATAGTTACTTAATAAAAAGCTTAAATTAAGTCAATATTGTTTATATTTTCAAGCTAAAATAAATTTTAATTAAAGGAAAATTATTGGACCCTGATATACAATCCTATATTATGCTTCTTGTTGCACTTATATTAGTGCTTTTAAATGGATTTTTCGTTCTTTCAGAGTTTGCTATTGTTAAAGTCAGACGAACAAAGTTAGAAGAGTTTGTAAAACAAGGAAAAAGAAGTGCATCTTTGGCACTAAAAATGTCTAACTCTCTTGACACTTATTTAAGTGCAACTCAACTTGGGATTACTTTTTCTTCACTTGCTCTTGGTTGGATTGGTGAACCTGCACTTGCAAGACTTATAGAATCAAATGTAACTTTTTTGGCAAATAACCCAGTTTTATTACATACTATTAGCTTTATTATTGCTTTTTCTATTGTTACTTTTTTACATGTAGTTTTTGGAGAGATTGTTCCAAAATCGATTGCTATTGCAAAAGCTGAAGTTATGGTTTTATATATAGCAAGACCTCTATACATTTTTTGGTTAGTTTTTTATCCACTAATTAGATTCTTTGATATTGTTGCTGCATCTATTTTAAGAGCACTTAATGTTAGACCAGCTACAGAACATGAACTAGCTCACTCAGAAGAGGAGCTTAGAATTATTGTAAATGAGAGTTTTAAAGGTGGTCATATTGACTCAGTTGAAAGCGAAATAATAAAAAATGCTGTTGATTTTTCTGAGACTGTTGCAAAAGAGATTATGACTCCAAGAAAAGATATGATATGTTTGAACTCTGAAAAATCTTTAGAAGAGAATATAAAAAGAGTTATTTCAACAAAACATACAAGATATCCATACTGCAATGGTGGTAAAGATAATATTGTAGGAATGATTCACTCACGAGATATTTTAAATGATGTTTTAGAGAGTAAAAAACTTGATATCTCTAAACTTGTAAGACCAATTATTATGGTGCCTGAAAACACTTCAATATCTTCAATTCTTACAAGAATGAATAAAAGTAGAATTCATTTAGCTTTGGTTGTTGATGAGTATGGTGGAACTTCTGGTCTTATTACTATGGATGATATTTTAGAAGAGATTATTGGTGAAACAACTGATGAACACGATCCAAAAGATGAATCTATTTTATTAATAGATGAAAATCGTTATGAGTTTGATGGAATTGTAAATATTGAAAAAGTTGAAGAACTTTTAGATATTGAGTTTGAAAAAGATGAGTTATCAGCTGTAACTATTGGTGGAAGAATTTTAAACCTTATTGGAAGATTACCAATTGAGGGTGAAACTATTAATGACAAAGATTGTACATATAAGATTTTAGCTGTTAATAACAACAGAATTACAAAAATTTTATGTGAAAAAAAGAGAAAAGAGGAAGAGACTAAAGTTTAATTACTTTAGCTCCAAATCCTCCACTACTTGGATGAGCATCTTCAAAAGATTTCACTTTTGGATGCTTTTTCAAAAACTCTTTAACTGCAAATGCTAATTTACCAGTACCAATTCCATGATAAACTAAAATCTCTTCAAAACCAGCCAAAAGTGCATCACTTATAAATTTATCAAGATTTTCAATAGCCTCTTCTGCTCTTTGTCCATGAAGATCTAATTTTATATCACCACTTTGAGGTTTTGCAACACTTAAAGATACTTTTTTCTTAGGTTTTGGAAGTGGATTTCCACTTCTTTTAAGTTCGCTTAATAAAACTTGCATCTTCAATCCAGCATCAGTTTCAATAAAGGCTTTAACCCCTTTAATTGATACAATTGATCCTTTTGTATTTCTATATTTAACTCTATCATTTACTTTAAAATCAACAATTTCATCTTCAGCTTTTTCTACTTCTATCTCTTTTACAATTTTATGAGATATATTTAAATGTCTATGAGAATCTTCAATTAGCTTTGTTTTAATAGCTTTTTTAGCCTCTTCTCGTGCATCTTTATACTCTTTGTGAAGTTTTGATTTCTCAACATAAATATGCTCATCTAACTTCTCTTTTTGCTCTTTTAAATTATTTGATAATCTTTGATAGTTTTCTATTTCACTATTTAATTTTTGAATCTTTTGTTTATACTCTCGCTCTAACTCACTACTTCTTTCAATTAACTCATTTAATCTATCTTTGTCATCTCCATAAACCTCTTTAGCTTTTTTAACAACATTTAGTGGAATTCCATATCTTAAAGCTGTTTCAAAAGCATAGGATCTTCCTATTGTTCCTTGCAAGAACTCATAAGTTGGTCTTTGGTTCTCCTCATCATATAAAGCTGCTATTAATTCAACATCAGGATTTGAAGCCATAAGAGCTGCTAATCTTTTATGGTGAGTTGTAATAACTATTTTTATATCTTTTTGAATTAAATCTTCAATCATAACTTTAAATAGACTTGCAGCCTCATCTGAATCTGTTCCAAGCTCAATCTCATCAACTCCAACAATAGCATTTTTGCTTGAAAAAAGTTTCGAAAATTCAACCATACGACCAGCAAATGTTGAGATATCATTTTTAACACTTTGTGGGTCATCTAAAACAGCATTTATATATTTAAAATTACTAACTTTTGTATCTTTATGAGCTTTATATGGAAGAAGATATTTTGATAGAAAAACAGCACTTAAAATAGATTTTAGCATCATAGTTTTTCCACCTGCATTAACACCTGTTATCATTACAACACTTTTTGAAAAATCAATTGATATTGGCTTGGCATTTGCTAGTGCTGGATGAGAAAACTCTACAAGTTTGTTTACACTACTTTTTGAAGGAATAATAAAGTTTTTATCCCCTATTTTTGCAAAAAATATTCTTGCTTGGTAGTGATCAAATCTATCAAACTCTTTGTTTATAAACTTTAAAAAAAGAAGATTTTTTTCAAAAGTTGATGATATCTCTTTACAAAGTTTAAATAAAATCTCCTCTTGTTTATTTCTCAAATCATTTTGTTTTTGTTTAAGTTCACTAATACTATGAGGAACTACATAAAAAAATCCACTATTTGATCTATCTATTACACTTCCACTTAAAATATTACTAAAACCACCTCTTAAAAGCAGACACTCCTGCTCATTTATGTAGTGAACTTGCATATCAACCAAATATGGTCTTAGTTTTGAAGAGTTTACTGTTTTATAAAGGCTTTGTTTTATATCATCTTTATTTTTATGAATTGCGTGTTTGATATTGTCAAAATCTTCATTTACACCCTCTTTTAAATTTGATTTATCATCAAAATATTGACAAATTTTTAAAATATCATTTGGAATTACAATCTTATCAATCCACTCAAAAAGTTTACCTTCAAAATTGAACCTTTTTAGATATAAAAAATAGTTTACAATTTTTACAAACTCAAATATTTCATAAATTTTTAAAATACCCTGCTTTTGCAAATGAATTAGTTGAGAATCAAGATTTTCAACACTCAAAGGAGCTTTAAAATCAAATCTTCCTAACTCATCTATTAGTTTGTAGTGAATATTTATATCACCCTCTAAAATTATAGATTTGTCTCTTGCAAAAAGTTTTGAAAAGCTTGTTATATAGTCGCTTAAATCTAGTTTTTTAATTAAATTTTCCATGAGGTGGATTATATCTTAAAGCTCTTAATTTTTTTATGAAAATAGATTATATCCCTATCTTTTTATATTAGTTATTTTTTTGGTCTAAAAGCTTTTATAATCTCTTCATTTGTCTCTAAATATGGACCTTCCATCAAATCAATACAGTATGGAATTGCTGGAAAAACTGCATCTAAACACTCTTTTATTGATTTTGGTTTTCCTGGAAGATTTACTATTAAAGAACTTCCTCTAAGACCTGCTGTTTGTCTTGAAAGAATAGCTGTTGGAACATATTGTAAACTTACACTTCTCATAAGCTCTCCAAATCCTGGCATCATTCTATCACACACAGCTTCTGTTGCTTCTGGAGTTACATCTCTTAAGGCTGGTCCTGTTCCTCCTGTTGTTACAACCAAACAGCACTTTTGATTATCTATTAAATCTATTAAAGTCTCTTCAATAGTCATTCTATCATCACTAATACATCTATAAACCTCTTGCCAAGGAGATTTTAAATAACTATTTAAAGTATCAATAATAGCCTTTCCTGACAGATCCTCATAAATTCCAGCACTAGCTCTATCACTTGTTGTAATTATTCCAATTTTTGCAATCATAATAAATGTCCTTTATCTTTAAAATAGTAAACAGTTGCAAACTCTTTAAAAAACTCTTTTGCAGCTAAACTATCAATTATTTTATCGTTTTGTCCCAAAAAAACCTCTATTTTAATACCTTTTTTTATCAACTCTTCTAAATCTTCTTTGCTCCATTTAAAATTTAAAAGCTCATCTAACTCTTCAAAACTTCCTTTTTTAAAGAAGTTTTCTATACTTTTTGTTGATTTATCTTTCAGATTTTCTAAGAAATTTTTGATATAAGCATCTTCATCTTTTTTAAAAAACATAAGTTGCATTCTTTTAAACTTCTCATCTTTTGTTTGAAAAAATGCAGGTGAAAAAAGTTGAAGTTTATCAACTCTTTTTTGACTATTTTTTACATGTAAAAATGCTTTAATAGCACCATATGAAAATCCACTTACAACAAAATCACTATCTTCTAAATACTCTTTAAAAAGTGAAGACTCATTAAAAAAGCAAAATCCACTAAAAAAATTATTGTAAATCTTCAAGTGTAATTACCTCATTTTTAAGCATAATATCTTTTAATTTCTCAATTTTTTCAATATTTTGTGATAATGTTGCTCTTAACTCATCTTTAATTGAGACTATTAACTCATTTTCATTTAGAGCCATTTTATACTCTTCAACTATTTTAGAAGCTAAATCATAGGCTTTTTTCAAATCATCATTTGATACAAAATATTTTTCATTTTTTAACAACTCTAAACCAATAGTTCCAGCTAAATCAATTTTAATGCTATTTTTTAACTCTTGAAACGATGGAAAAACAGAACTATCTTTTGAAACACCCTCATCTAAAAGTGCTAGTTTTTTATTTGCAATAAAGGCTTTACAAGCTTGATAAATTGCTAAAATCTCTTTTTGACTATCATCTAATATTCTTATTTGTTTTTTACCAAACTCTAGTTTATTTTTAGCTATTTGTATATCATCTTCAAGAAGTTCAACTCTACTATCTTTTATCATACTTAAAAGTGCTTCATTTACAAGTGTTGAAAGCGATGCTGAGTTAAATCCAGCTGTTTGATTTACCAGATTATCTAAATTGATATTGTGTTTTATATCTTTTAAATATAGCTCCAAAATCTTTCTTCTATCTTCAATATTTGGAAGCCCAACATATAATCTTCTATCAAATCTTCCAGCTCTTAAAAGTGCATCATCTAAAACCTCAATTTTATTTGTTGCAGCAATTACAATTACACCACTCTCTCCATCAAATCCATCCATTTGAGTTAGAAGTTCATTTAAAGTTGACTCTCTCTCATCATTTGATTTTCCACTTCGCATCTTTCCAACAGCATCAATTTCATCTATAAATACAATTGATGGAGCATTTAATTTTGCACTTGTAAATAGTTCTCGCACCTTCTTCGCACCCATTCCAACATAAATGTGTACAAAACTAGCTCCACTTTGATAGAAAAATGGAACATTTGCCTCTCCTGCAACTGCTCTTGCAATCAAAGTTTTTCCAACACCTGGAGGTCCTACAAGAAGAACACCTTTTGGAAGTTTTACTTTAAACTTTTGGTACTTTTTAGGATTATTTAAAAAATCAACAATCTCTTCAAGCTCCTCTTTAATCTCTTTAATACCAGCAACATCTTTAAAAGTAATATTTGATTTTACAGGTTCAATACCAAGCTCAACATTTGCTTTTTCAGAACTTTTTTTAAGTTCACTATCAAAACTACTCTCTACACTTTTTCCTTTTTTCTTTAAAAAGTAATCTCTTATTTTATCTTGATTTGCTCTTAGAATAAAAGATAAAATAAGTAAAATAAATAAAAATCCCAAACCAACATAGTATGATATTCCTTGAATGTTTGAGCTACTTTTATAAATAGTATAAACAAAAAGTACAAGCAATGCAATTGCTGACATAATCATAAGCTTAAAGTTTTTATCAATACTTTTATTATTTGAATCTTGCTTCATTTTTATTATCCTTTACTAAATAATCATCTAAATACAACCAATCTCCAACTAAATCTTCACTACTTGAAATTTCAACTTGATTAAAAAATTGATCAAATCCTAAATATTTTCCATTTTTTTCCTGCTCAACTAAAACTTCAAGTTTTGATTTACTGTTTTTTCTAAACTCATAATTTTTTTTCTTAATTATCTCAACAAGCTCAATATATCTATCTTTTGCAATATCGCCTTTAACCATATCTTTCATAGAGGCACTTGGTGTTCCATCTCTTTTTGAGTATGTAAATGCATGAACATGCGTAAGTGGAAAGTTATGTAAATTTTTCATAGCTTCACTCCAAATCTCTTGCGTTTCTCCTGGATGCCCAACTATAAAATCAGTTCCTAGTGCATATCCATTTTGGCTTAAAAACTCAAAAAGCTCTAAATCACTTAAAACTTTGTTTCTTCTATTCATTATTTTTAACATCTCTTTTGAAGTGTGTTGAAGTGCTATATGAAGATGTTTTGCCATAAAAGGCTCATTTATAAGCTCCTTAAACTCATCATCAATTTGAATTGGCTCAATACTTCCCATTCTAATTCTTTTAACACCTTTTATAAGTGCCATTTTTTTAAGAAGTTTTGCTAGTGAAGTGTGCATTTTTTTACCATAACTTCCTACATTTGTTCCAGTTAAAATAAATTCACTAAAACCATTTTGTGCCAAAGTTTGCACTTGATTTAAAATAATACTCTCTTCATAACTTCTAGCATCACCTCGAACAAATGGAATAATACAATATGAGCATCTAAAATCACACCCCTCTTGTATTTTTATAAATGCTCTACTTTTACCAACAAACTCTTCAACAATAGTTTTATCCAAAGATTTCAAATCACCCTCTTCAAAAAATCTATCATCTTTTTTAAGTAGTTCATTAATATTCTCTTTTAGACTAGCTCCAAATAAAGCATCGATTTTATTCTCACTAAATAGTTTTTCACCTTTAGTTCTAGTACCACAACCTGTAAATACAACTTTTGGATTATTTGAAAGCTTTTTTAGACCATTTATGTAGCTTCTTGCAGTTGTATCAGCACTATTTGTAACAGTACATGAGTTTATTACAACAATATTTGCTTCACTCTCATCTTGTGTTACATCAAAATCTTTTAAGTTGCTAATCATAACTTGTGTATCAAAAATATTTGTTCTACAACCAAATGTTTTAAAAAATACTTTTGGTCTATTTGTACTAAATTTCATCTTCAATAATCTCTTTTAATCTTGATGGTCCATAAGCTTTATTTGTTTGATTTATATTTATTTGTTGCGTTGGATATGCAATATTAATATCATCCTCTTTCATAAATGCATCTAAAATCTCTGTGCTTATTGTACTTCTTAAAACCAAAGCAGCAAAAGAGTTTGTAAGATACCAACCTGATATTACAACTCCATAAGGCTCTATAAATGTAAATACTCTTGGCTCTACTCCAGTTGCTCTTAATTGATACTTGTTTCTCATTTTTGATAGCTGTTTTCTTGTAATATCGCTATAACCTTTTGAGTAGTGCTTTAAAATCTCTCTAATTATTTTTTGAGCTTTTTTATGGTTTGAATCAAAGGTTAAAGTTATATCTATACCATCCCAAACAGTTTTTAATTCACTGTGACTATAGTTTGCAATTAGCTCTGAAAATATATAGTTGTTTGGAACAAAGAATATTCTTCCAGCTCTTCTATTTTTCATATAAGATACTAAAGTAACATCCTCTTTAACTGTAATTTTAAATAGTGAAATATCTAAAACATCTCCTACAGTTTCAACATCTCCTTTTGTAACTCTAATTCTATCTCCAACTTGAATAAATCCAGAAGTTACAATAACCATCCAACCAAAAATCGACATAAACCAATCTTTTAGTGCAATTGCAATACCAGCAGATGCAAATCCAAGGATTGTTACTAGATAAGCAACATTATCAATATATGAAAATAACAAAACCATAACAATCAATATAACCAAAGTAAAATTTATAACTTTGTTTACAATATAGTAATTTTCACTTTGTAAAAAGTATTTTTTTAAAGCTAGTTTTACTAAAAAAGTTACAACAAAAAATATAAAAATTATTAGTAAAATATCTAATATCTTTTCAACTTGTTGAGATATTTGATTTTTTGTCTCTAAAATAACTTGTTCAACTTTTCTATCATAGACCTCAGATGATGTTCCAACAATATCTAAAACTATTTCAAAATCTCTTATTTGTTTTGTTAAAAAGTTTATTTTTTCTTCATATTGAGGTTTTGAATCCAATAAATATATTTGATTATAAAGCTCTTCTTCCTCTTTTAAACTCTTTATTAAATCAATTAATTGAAGCTCTAATTTTGTAAATTGATCTCTATTGCTCTCTATTATTTTAATATTTGATAAAGCTCCAATTATTCCAAATGGATTTGTGATTTTTTCAATAGCCCCAATATCAGGTGGATTTATTAATCCTCCAATAGGAGATCCTCTATACTCACCTATTAATTCAAGTTCGTTCTCTTTTACTCTTATTTTATTTAATAACTGATACTCTTGTTCATCATTAAACTTCTTTTTAGTTTTTAAACTCTCTTTTAAAATATCTAATTCATTTGCAATTTTACTATATGAAAGATAGTTTGAATATCTTTTTATAAGAATATTATCTTTGTATGAGTTTTGAATTTTTAATATCTTATCCAATAATATATTTTGTTCAACCAAGTTTTCAATCTCTAAAATAGGCTCACTACTCTTTTCATTTTTAATCTCTTGTGATGCAAAAAGAGTTATTGACAAAAAAACTATTAGTGTAATTACTCTATTAATCACTTAAATTCCTTTAAAACTTCAATTACATCCTCTTTTTTTATCTCATCTGTAATTTTGCAATCACCTATTTCAATAGGAACTATAAACTTTATTTTACTATTGCTTGATTTTTTATCCAAATAAAAATGCTCATAAAAATCTTCTACATTTTTTATTTTAAAAGTTGTTGGAATATTATATTTTTCTAGTAAATCTTTTACTCTTTTTTCATTCTCTTTACTCATAATTCCTAGTTTTACAGCTAAAGCATTTGCCATACACATACCAATTCCAACAGCTTCACCATGAAGATAAGTTTTGTATTTTGTAAGATTCTCTATTACATGCCCAAAAGTGTGTCCATAATTTAAAGCAGCTCTTAATCCTTGCTCTTTTTCATCTTGCGAAACAACCCAAGCTTTAGTTTGAACAGATTTTTGAATTGCTATATCTATATTTTTTTCATCATTTAAATCATTTTGTTCTAACCATTCAAAAAAATCTTTATTAAAGCAAACAGCCATTTTAATAATCTCTGCAATTCCCGCACCAAACTCTCTTTTTGGTAAAGTTTTTAGAAAAGTTGAATCAATATAAACAGCTTTTGGTTGATGAAAAGTTCCTACTAGATTTTTTCCGTATTTGTTATTTATTCCAGTTTTTCCACCAACACTAGCATCAACTTGCGATAGCAAAGTTGTAGGTATTTGAATAAAATCAACTCCTCTTTGATAAATTGAAGCTGCAAATCCTGTCATATCTCCAATAACTCCACCACCAAAAGCTACAAGCAAAGATTTTCTATCAAGTTTTGCTTCAAAACAAGAGTCCAAAATCATCTCTAAGGTCTGCATATTTTTATACTCTTCACCATCAGCAATTGTACAAATAGTAAGTTCTCTTGCACTTAATTTTGTTTTTAAATACTCTAAGTGAAAACTACTAACAGTTGGATTTGTAACAACAACAACTTTTCTATCAAAGTATAAATCTTTTAATCTCTCTATAAATATCTCATATGAGTTACTATTTCCAAGCTCTATTTTTACTATCATTTTTAAATCCAATTAATTAATTAAGCATCTATAATAGCTAAAATTAGCTAAGAAAAGGCTTTTACAGTAGTTTTTAGATAGAATATTTTTTATTTTTTAGGATATAAAATGAGAGAGTTAATTTTAATAAGACATGCAAAATCTGACTGGTCAAATCCTCTTTTAGATGATTTTGAACGACCACTTAATAAAAGAGGTGAAAAAAATGCTCCTTTTATGGCAAAAATATTAAAAAAAGAGATACAAAAACCAGATTTAATAATCTCTTCACCTTCATTTAGAACAAAACTAACTTTAGAATATTTTTTAAAAGAGTTTGAGTATAAAGGTGAAGTTATTTTTGAGAAATCAATTTATGAAGCTCCCTATCTTAATCTTCTAAAAGCTATAAAAAATATTGATGATAAATATAAAACTATTTTTTTAATAGGTCACAATCCAGGACTTAATGATTTAGCAAATTTTCTACTTGGAAGTTTTGAAGATAATATTCCTACAAGTGGAGTTTTAAAAATAGATTTTGATACAAACTCTTGGAAAAATATCTCAAAAGATAATTCAAAATTAATCTTTTTTAAATATCCAAAGATGTTTGAATAATCTATTTTGTACTATTTTTTTTAATAAGCAAATATACAAAAAATGGAGCTCCAATAAAAGCAGTTACAACGCCAATTGGTAAGCTTGAAGCTGTTGGTATTACTCTTGAGATTAAATCACAAAATACCAAAAAAACTCCACCAAAAAATATTATTGGAAAAAATAGATTTGTATATGTTTTCTTATATATTAATTTTACTATATGAGGAATTACAAGTCCCACAAATCCAATTGGTCCTGTAAAACTTATACAAACACCAACTGCTAAACTAACAACTACTAAAAGAGTTAAAACTGTTTTATTTATATTTAATCCCTTTAAAAATGCAACATCATTTGATATTAACAAAAGATTGATTTTGTGTTTAAAGCTATAAATTATAAAAATAAAAATAGTTGCTGTAATAAAAACTATTAAAGATGGCATATAACCAACAACATCTAAGCTTCCAAGAGTAAATCTTACAATTGAGTAGTTCTCTTGAAGATTACTTAGATAAAAAACAAGCATTAAAGCTGAACCATAAAAATATGATAAAGCAATTCCAATTAGTAAAATAGAGTTTGTTGAGCTTATTGCTCTTTTTTTATTTAGTGATTTTGTAATTAAAAATAGAATTAAAATTGTAAAAATTGAGCCAAAAATACTTGAAAAAAAGAGTGGTACAAAAGGCAAAAAAACTATTGATAAACTTGTAAATAGTGTAGTTCCACTTGCAATTCCCAAAGTATATGGAGTGATTAACTCATTTTTAAAAACAATTTGAAAAATAAGTCCACCAAGAGCCAAGATTGAGCCAACAAAAAATGCCAAAATAACTCTAGGAACTCTTAAGTCCCAAAAAACCATATTTAAACTATTTTCTAAAGAAAAAATCGAAGATATATCAATATTTACTTCACCCAAAAAAGGTGAAATAAATATTAAAATTAGTGAAAAAATATATAAAAAAACTTTCATAAATCTACTACCAAATGAGTGTTTTCAAATCTTAAGCTATCGTTGTAAAACTCTTTTAATCTCTCTTTACAAAAAAACTCTTTATGCTCTCCATAAAATTTTAAAACTCCAGCTTCTAAATATAGCACCTTATAGTTTTTGAGTGCATAAGCAAAATCAAGATTATGAGTAATTATAATTTTTTGTTTTAAATAGTTTGAATTTAAAATCAAAAAAACATCTCTTAATCTTTTTATATCCAAATTTGCCATAAGCTCATCAAAAATTGTGATTTTTGCATCATGTAAAATTGCACTTGCTAATAAAACAAGCTGTTTTTCTCCAGAGCTTAAACTAGAGCATGAGCTATTTTTTATATGATTTATCTTTAAAAGTTTTATAAGATTTTCAATCTCCTCGTCGCTTCTGTTTTCAATTGTTGAGAGTTTTAAATACTCCAAAACAGTCATATAATCATCAAATATCTCAAAACTACTTGGAATGTAATTTATTAGTTTTGCTCTTTGAATTCCAGATAGTTTTGAGATATTTTTTTCATTAAAAAATAGATTATTTGAAGATATTATTGAGCTTAAAACTTTTGCTAAAGTTGATTTTCCAGCTCCATTTTCACCTAAAATCAATAAGTTTTCATTGCTTTTTAGCAAAAAACTTATATCTTTTAAAATAAAATTACTGTAATTTTTTAGTTCTAACATCTTCTAATATCTTTCTAAAATCATCTATTAAATATTGTACTCTATGGCTTGAAATTCCTGAGTATGTCTTATCTATTATATAGATATTATCTTTTTTACTTGCATTTACTGGCAAATTTTTCCAAAGATTTAACATATCATCTTTTTGTTTATCACTTTTTAAATATGGAGCTAAAAGTATAATAATATCTGGATTTAGAAGTATTAACTTCTCACTATTTATTGCAGGTTGTGATTTTAAGCTTGATTGATAGGCATTTTTATTTCCACTTTTTTTTATAATATCTTCAAAATATATGTAGTTGTTTGTTACATATATTTGATTAGAGAGTGTATCTTGAGGACTAATTACAATTAAAATCTTTTGATTTTCTACTATATTTTCAATATTTTTTAAACTATTTTCAATATTTGTATTTAAAATCTTTGCTTCGTTTTGTTTATTAAAAACATCTCCTAAATCTTTGATTGCAAATTTAATATCATCTAAACTATCTGTTTTATAAACTAAAGTTTTAAATCCAAGAGCTTTTAGTGAGCTATTTAATTTTTTGTCATAATTTTGATTTATTATAATGCTTGGATTTAAGTTTACAACTTTTTCCAAGCTAACACTACCATATCCTCCAACTTTTTCTATATTTTTTGCTTCAAGTGGAAAATCACAAAAATCTGTATTTGCAATAACTTTATTTCCTAGTCCCAAAGCAAAAACTATTTCGTTTACTGCTGGACTTAGAGTGATAATTCTATCATTTGCAAATAAGATATTAAAAAATAGAATGGATAGTAGTAGTTTTTTCATATTAGAAATTTACTTTCATACCAGCAAAAAATGTTCTTTCAAAATTAACTGGGTAAACAGTATCTGAAGATCCCCAAGTATTTGCTACCCATAATCCATTTTTTTGATCAAATAGATTTTGAATTTTTACAAAAAGCTCAACATTTTTTTTCTTAAAATTAAAACTTAAATCAGTTGAATGATAATGTTTTTGTTTCTCATAAAAATTATTTTTAAAATCACCTATAGCGTAAGTACTGCTTCTATAAGAATGAGATAGAATAGTTTCAAAATTTTTTATTGGACTATAGCCTAAGGATAATGTTAAATTGTGTTTTGAAACACCTGGTAAATCTTTGCCATCATAAGCCCCATTTCCATCTTTTTCTTCATCTATTTTTGCTTTAATATAAGAGTAGTTTAAAGATGTATATAAATTTTCGTTTATTAAAAATTTATCATAAATTTCTACACCATACTTATGAGACTTATCTATATTTGTATTATTAAAAGTCATTGGCTCTGAATATATCTCATTTTTTAAATTTGTTCTAAATAGTGCAATTTTAAGCTTATTATTTTCTTGAAAATTATTATAACCAACTGTATAGTTATTCACTTTTGCTGGTTCTATAAAACCATTAAATCCTCCTCCAAGTAAAAAAAATCTATCTATATCAGGTGCTTGAAAACCTCTATTGTAATTGGCAAAAATAGACTGATTTTGAGTCAAAGCGTAATTTACTCCAAAGTCGTATGCATTTAAATAATTATCTTGTTTTAAATTATTTCCAACTAATGGCTCATATTCATACTCTACATTTTCTCTTCTAAATCCTGTTGAAAATGTTAAATCATCTGTTGCATTTATTTCAAAAGAAGCGAAACCAGCCATATTGTCTTTAGATGTAGTATTAGTATTACCTATTCTTTTACCTTTAAATCCATCTACTCCCAGAGAAGTTTTAAAAATATCATTTTTATAATTTATTGATGAATTAAAAGATTTATATTCATATTTTGAACTATTACTCCAAGTTATAAAATTACTGATTTTATCTTCATCAGAAAAGTTTGCATCTATATAGAAATCTGAATTAAAATCATATCTAATCCCAGCACTTGTAACATATGAACTAAAATATTGTTCATTAAATCCATTTGGAGATAAATTTGGATTATTTTTAAATTGGTCTAAAGTTATTGGATTTCCGTACTTTATACTCATATTTGAGTAAGTTCTTGCAACACTTAGCTCTAAACTTTCTGTTGGAGTAAAAATAAAATTAAAATTTTTATTTTTTATATAATTTTCATTACTTTTTCCACTCAAATCTTCAATATTTCCATTTGTTGAACTGTAATCAATATAAGCATTTACTACTACATATTCATTTCCATATCCAAGACTTACAACGCTATTTTTTGTAAAATTATCTCCAAAAGATGTTTTTATATAATTGCTATTCTTTTTATCTGTTGTGATACTAATAACTCCAGCATTTGCTCCATCTCCATATTTTACACTTCCACTTCCCTTTAAAATCTCTATTTTTTCAATACTTTCAAGTGGAATTGAGCTTAAAAGCTGTGGAACCATATCAATATTATTTAATCTTCTCCCATTGACAACCACTGCAATATTTTGATAACCATTCTCTATTCCATAACCTCTCATATCTAAACTTTGAGAAAATGTATTTCCAAAGTTTGGCATAACATTTACTGAAGTTTGAGAAGCTAGAAAATCATATATATCTTTTGATTTTGATTGTTCTATATCTTTTTTTGTATAAACTTCAGTAGCAAAAGTCGCTTTTTTTTCTTCTGTTTCTATCGTATTAGCTGATATTTTAACTGATTGTAAAGTAGTTGTTTGTGAGTATAAATTTGTTGCTAATAAAAAGCTTGCAACTAAGCTTATATTTGTTTTTTTCATTTTGTACCTTTTTTCTAATTATTATTTATTAAATCTGTTTTGATTGGTTTTAGCTTTATATTTAAAAGCTTCATCTGTATATTTGGTAGTTTTCTTAAATATTCAATTAGTTTTGAATAAAAAATATGCAATTTTTCAAAACATGTTGATATCAAAATACCAAAAAAGCTAAAATATTTTTTTGCTAGTCTCATCTTCTCTCCTTTCTTAAAATTTAAATATTTTTACTATTTTGTATTCATATGATGGTTATGTTCTATATTTATAGTTTTATTTTTTAAAAGAGCAAAACCGTTGTAAGCTGTATATAGTCCAAATAAAATAACTAAAATTGATGCAATTTTCATAGATATATCTCTAAAGCTTGATTGTTTAAACAATCCTGCAAAAAAACCTACAAAAAATAGTGCAAATATTGTAGTTACTCCAAAAATAAACATTACCATTGCACCATAAAAAGCACTTCCTGTACTTGCTGCTGTGATTGCAAACATATATACAAAACCACAAGGTAAAAAGCCGTTTAAAACTCCAATTAAATAAAAACTAAGTTTTGAATTACTTCCTAAAACTTTTTTAAATAATTTTTGATAAAAAGGAGATTTTGAAAAAGTTTGCTCTAAAATTGTTAAAAATTTTATTTTTCCCATTAGTGAAAAACCAATAAGTATCATTAATAATCCAGTTATAAAAAACAAAAATCCTTTTGTAGTTGTAGAAAAAGATAGAACTGAACCCAAATATCCAAATATAAAACCTAAAAATGTATAAGTAGTTACTCTTCCAAAATTATATAAAAGATGCATAAGTGCTTGTCTTTTTTTGCTATCGTTGCTATTTATTTTTACGCTTGAGTATGCCAAAACAATTCCACCACACATTCCAATGCAGTGCCCAAAAGAGCCAATAAAAGCAATACTTATTATAGATATTATACTAATTGTTTCCATTAAGCTCCCGTGTTTTAGCAAATTAAAACTTTTATTATATATTTTTTGGCATAAAAAAAGGCTTTACAGAGGGGAAATTATCGTGCCTAAAATTAAATATTTTTGGAAATTATACTACATTTTTATATAAAAAAGCAAAAAAAGTTGATTTTATTATCATAGAAAAGCTTAAAACCCCTTAAATTCCACTTTTTACCCACTTTTTTACCACTTTTATTGAAGCGATAAAATCGGGCTTTGATTTTTGGGTGTGTAAAATAGTAGCTTGGGATTTTGTTAAATAATTTATTATAAAGTCTATCTATCAATATTTTTAATGCTATCAACTCCATTCCTAAAATCATTAAATTCATTCAATAAATCTTTTGATGCTATAAACTTTTCTAAAAGCTCTTTTTCGCTCTTAAGTGATAAAATATCTTTAATCTCTTTTCTTTGTTCTCTAAGTTTTTTAATCTCAGCTCTAAGACCTTTTTGTTCATCTCCAAGTTCATCAAGAATTTGTTTTTGTTCTTCTGATAGTGTTTCATTTGTGTCATAAATTTCTTTTCTAGTTGCTTTTAACTCATCTAGTAATTTTGTTTTGTCTGCAATCTGTTCTGATAGCTCTTTGTCTATTTGAATAAATCCATTTACTTTAATTTGTAAGTTGTTTAACTCCTTAGATTGTTTTGCAATAATTAGTTCATTTCTCTCAAGGTGGTCCTTACCAATAATCTCTTTTTGTTTACCACGAATAAAATCTAAATCTACTTTTTTAAAACTATTTTCTGCAATAGTTTGCATATTCTGGAAATCTTTTTTTCTCAAATTTCTTAGTATGCTTTTTTGTTTATCAAAGTCATAATTAAATAAAACAATATGGGCGTGAACATTATATTTAGTGTGTGTTTCATCTTTAGAATAACCTTCATCTAAATGGAGTGAAACTTGCAGTGGAGTAAAACCAAATTGCTCTTTTAAATCCTTAGCATATTGTTTAAATCCATCCATTAAATCTCTACCATTCTCTAAATAATTTAATGCTTGTTCTTCACTTAATGCAACAACAAATTCAACCAAATCATTTGATTTTAAATTCTTTTTACTAGGATAATATTTTTGTTTGTTGTAGATATTTTCTCTAAGATTTAGTAACTCTAAATAGTTACTTTTTAAGACAATCTCTTGGCTATTTTTATCAAGATTATTTATTGAAATCTCTTGCATATTTTTATCAAAAATCAAATTTTTATTTTGATATTTGATGCTCTCTTCTGGTAATAAATAATCTATTTTTGCTATTCTAAAATTGTGCCTAGCTATTCTATCTATATGCTCACTTTTATAATATTTTGCATTAGCACTTATGTAATTTCTTGCCATCTTAAAACTCCTTATTTCGTTGATACAAAAAAGTTTTAAGCAAGAAAATTTCATTTATCAAAAATAGTCAAAATAGCCTCATCGTTTTAGCCCACTAAAGCACACATTTTTCAAATGTGGCGTGGGCTTAGGGGTAACAACCCCTTAAGAAACCCCTAAACTTCTTCCTTACACTTAGTAAGGGAAGGGTGAAATTCTTTGATTTTCCCCTTCGACACTACGAAAAAAAACTTGTTTTTTTCTATATACTTTTTTAAAAAAAGTATCAAAAATATTACTTTGGTTTAAATGAATTTGATTGATAGATTATGATAAAACTATAAAAATATTTTTTATAGTTTTATAGAGTTTGACCTTTTTTAATTAAAAAGTACGATATAGGTAAAAGTATTAAACCTAAGATTATAGAAGAAGTTCTATTGTCAAATATTCCCACATATAAATTGAATAACCCACCAAATATAAATATTGTACCAATTATATTTAATCTATTTATTTTGATTGTTTTAAATCTTCTTTTTAATAGATATAATATTCCAGCGGCAATAATAAATACAACTATAAAAAATATAGTTTTCAATAAAAATAATTCCATTCTTTTTCCTTTTGTGTATATCTTTTATTCTATCACAAAATTTTGGAAATTTATATGTTTAATAACCTATCGCAAACCAATACATATAATATGCACCATTTGCATACATTGTAATCCTAAATGTGTGTTTTTCTATATCCCTAGTCTCCGTTGGATAAGTACCCCACAAATCACCACTCCCATAACCAAAAGTAGGAGATGTATCAAATGATGATGTTATAGAAAACACTTTATTTGGAAATGGGATCGGGAAATATACTCTATGCCAACCCCAACCTCCTGAATGAAATATTTTACCCCATTGTAATATTAACCCATTAGGAAGTTTAGTCCAACCATTTTCACTTAAATTCCCTTCTGTACCTACTTTACTATCAACATATTGTTTATTAGCTACTTGCGTATTTGTAGTAGGGGTTGGAACAATTGGACTTGAACTAAAAGTTTTTACACCAGCGATTGTTTGATTCCCACTTAACTTAACATTATCATCCCCAACAAGTTGTACTTCTTTCCAATTAGTGCCATCACTCATCTTAAGTATTACTTTAGTTCCAGATGAGTCGTACCAATATTTATATTTTATCTTGTCTGGAGCTGTTGCTTGAACAGGAATTCCATTCATAAACAGACCACTTCCGTGCATTAAACTTGTTGGTAATATATATTTTGTCTCAAAATTGCTTGTTCCAGAGATTTGAGTTGGAGTATTTTTGTTGTTAAATGATTTTAGAAACAACTTTTGAGCTGTTGGGTCATCTATTTTGGTTGATGTAGTCAAAATTCCCTTTGTGCCATCAACAGAGATTGTATAAGTTCCACCAAAACCATTGTTGTTTTTAGTAGAGTCTAAAAACCCACCATTAATTAAGTCATTGATTGATGATGGATTTGTTTGAGTTAAAGTAATGTATCTTTTTGTTGCTTCAAATATCATATCTTGATTGTTGATAGTTGCATATTCAACCTTTTTAGCTTTAATATTATCAACAATAGATGGTGCAACTTGTGCTCCAACCATAATTGTCATAACTATACCAGCTATAATTGGTAGTAAAAAATTTATTCCCATATATTCTCCTTGTTATTTAATACTTATTTTAAGTATTAAATATATGAATTATGTTAATATTATTCGCATAAAAACATATACTTAAAATTGTTCTTTTAGCCAAAAAATAAATTTTCCCTATCAATCTTATAAGCTCTAATATCTCTCTTTATAGGTTTGTCGCAAAGCTCTCTTAGATATAAAATTTCACCCCAAACTATCTCAAAATTATCGGTCTCTTTTTTTCTTGATTTTAAATATGTTATATCGGTTACACTTGCATCATCTTTGTTCACCTTTAGCAAATATCTGTATCTTTTAATAAATTTGCTATCAACGTTTGTTGCTATATTGCTCTCTATCTCTTCTTCCAACCTCTTTAATGTGTGTGATTTTTTTATTACCTTTGGCTTTGCCAAAAAAAGTTTTGACTTTAAATTTTCATAAATCTCTTTCATTGAAGCATTATTCAAGACAAAGTCTTGAAAATATTTAAAGTCATAAACTTTACTAAAATCATAATTCATTAGCTCAACACTAAAGCCATTCTTTTTATTCACAAAAAAAGGTAGTCTAAATAACTTTTCTACACTACATACATTGGTATCAGATTTAAAATATGTTGCAATAGTTTTATTAATTATCTCATATTCTTCGATGTTTATGTACTCAGTTTTTAGTTTGAAACAAACTTGAAATTTATCCTTACTTGTTTGTACCAGATAAGTTGGAGTTAGGTTTAAACTAGTCAATAAGTTATTTAAACACTCTTTGGAAACACTAGGTTCATCAAAATCAAAAATTAATGCTTTGATACTACTTACATTATCTTTTATCTTTCTAGGGTATCCTTTTTGCGATAAAAAGCATTTATTCGGTGCCTTGAAACTATTTAGAGTAAAATATATGCTCTTTGTTGAGTTATACGCTTTAAATTGACCAACTCTATGTTTGAATGATTCTATATTGTGAAGATAGTTAGTTGTAATCTTTGTATCAATATCTATCATTGTTACAAAAAAATATTCATCACTTGTAAAATAGCTACTTATGAAATCTGTTACATTGCTTATCATTTTGCTATTACCTCCTTACAAGCTAACTCATAAGAAGTGTTTGCAACCTTTTTGTTGTTCTTGATTGCAAAATTTATTGAGTGAAAAGCTCTTCCCATTTTTTTGAATGTAAAATCAAATTGCAGATTTGTTTTGTCTCTAAGCTCTTGTTGAATTTTGTTGATTAATCTTAAAACATCGTTGTTCTTATAGCTATTTGGAATCTTTAATAATTCTCTAAACTCACTAATTTTTATCTCTCTAAAACCTTGATTTCTAGCTTGAGCTAACAACTCATATGTCAATATTGCATAGTTTGACTTCAAATTTATGATACTACTTAGATAGTATGAAGTGAAATTGTCTTTTAGTTGTAATAAGAATGGTTTTAGTGCTGGATCAAATCTGTACTCAATTATTCCATTCTCGTAAGCTAATGCACTAAACCAATTCACCCAATATTTTGAATTAGGTATCTTAAATGGCATTTCCAATAACCTTACAAACTCTTCTCTGAAATATGTATGGTTTTCATTATTTTCACCTACAAAACATAATTCATTTAGTGCTATATATTTTGTTTCAAAATCTTTTTCATCTGGTTTTATGTTTGCTATTAGGTGGCATATCAGTTTTAATTGATTTGCACTATATTGATATTTTCCTTTTACATTCACCAAACTATTATGCTTCACTACTTTATAATCTTTATCCATTTTCTCTCCTATGCTCTTTATGAACAAAAAACTATTTTAGGTAAGAGAAATCAAAATACGAAAAAAAAACAACTTTATTCGCAAAATTAATTAAAATTTTTGCATTTGAATTATACAAAGCCTATAATATCGATATTTGTGTTTTTGGGGAAAATATTTTTTGCTTTGTAATTGAACAAAAAGAATAATTACGAAAATAGAACTTTTTTTTCGTCAAATACATTATAGTTTTCGCTTTAGACATTATAGTTTTCGCACTTGTGTGCCTCTAGCCACGATGGGGTGGGGCTTGTAGAGATTGCTAAAATAATAAATAAAAGAATATTTAATATATAGATATATTAAATATTATATCGACTTTGTTCAAAGTCTCTGCTATTACTCACTACGTTCGTTACTCACTCCGTTCGTAGGTACAAAAAAAAATAAAAACATTGGAAGGACGTTGGAGAGAGGATGCTTGTTTAATAGCTATGGGGATTATTCCATAGCTATTAAAGAAGTATGAATGTATTAGAGCTAGAATGAGTCGCTCTAATACGGGACGGACAAAAATATATAACCTTGAACTTATATCTCTACTATTGACCAAAGATTATAACCTTGAACTTATCTCTCTAATTCAGGAACAGATAAAAATACAACCTTGAACATATCTCTCTGATATATAGATTATAAACCTACTCTCATACATATAGAAGATAAAATAATACTCTTGAACAATATATAGATATCTCACAAACGAACAGAAACCTATCTAAAACGCAAAAATATATATTAAATGATACTTTGGATTACTTTGAGTTGTTTTGAATGAATTTGAGTATTTATTGTAAGTTAGTTATATAAGCGTGAAATAGATTATAGTAATCTATTCACCTCATCTTCTATAATTGTTAATTTGGATAAATCAATATTATCAATTATTAATCTTAATCTGCCTATATTCAAAGTTTTATTATAGCTCTCTTGATCTTCACTTCTTAGCTTATGAGTTAAAGACTTAATATCGTTCTCACTAAAATTTTCTTTAAAGTAGTTCACATAAGTAATAAATGTACTTCTACTTTTGTGCAAAGTCTTATTAATATCTTTGAATTCTTTTTTGAAATTAAAAATATCCCTAATATTTGAAACTCTTGATTTTTTATTCATATCTGGAAAAAATAAATAATCATCATTTTTTAATGTTTTAATTTTTTTGCCTATATAAGCTAATAGGTCTTTGTGAATAGGAATAGTTTTATTGAAATAGTTTTTGCTATCAAATATACAGAAGCAATCATTTTTAATGTTTGATTTTTTGATACTTGCTATTTCATCATTTCTCATACCAGATAGTAAAAGAGTTTTAAAATAAAATTGCTCTTCTTCAGTTGAATTTTGCAAAATGTTTTGTATCTCACCATAATAGAATATATCTATCTCTTTATCAATATTGTTATATTTATGGAAAACTGAAGTCTCTAATTTACCAAACCAATTTATGATTTTATCATTTTCATTACTAGCTTTCTTGAATATACTTTTTAAATGTTTAATATAAGTATCATTTTTAAACTTTGAAGCATAAGCTTTAACTACATCCATAGTTAAATTTGTAATATCATAGTCCTCACCAAAGTAAGTTGTAACATCTTTTAATATAGCGTTGTATGCACTTCTAGTGTTATTTTTCTTAATATTAGTATCAACACCTTTTTTTTCTAATATCTCCATCTTTTGATTGAATTGTTGTTCTTGCTCTACTATTGCCTTTTTAATAATATCTTGGATTGTAATTAAATTAGCTTTTCGCTCTAATTCGACATCTATTCTACCTATATCAATATTACTCTCTTCTAGTATAAATAAATGAAGTGCATCTTTTAAGTAGCTTTTTGCCTTATCTTTTGTTTGCAGATTTGTATTCCTAAATATATCCCTACTCTTCAAATCTAAAAATAGCCTTGCTAATTTAACTTGATTTGCATTAATACATTTATTCAAACTTATTTTAAATCTTTTTAACTCTATCTTGTTTTGTAAGTTTTCTGGTATTGCCTTTACAAATTCATTCTTGCTCATAAATCTCTCCCTTGATTTACAACTCAATTTTAAGCAACAAGAAATTGGAATCCCACTTTTTTACCACTTTTTAAAAAAATTTAAAAAGAATTTTTTCAACAAAACCCTATTTTATGGTACTTTCAAGAAAAAAAGGCATAAAAAAAGGCTTTACAGAGGGAAAAACTGTAAAGCCATATAAAATTAAATTCATTTCAAAAAAAGTATAGGATACCAAAAAATTGTATCAATTTTGTAGGAGGATCTAATACAGATACCCTATGAGTGAAATTATAAACAAATAAATATTAAAATAAGATAAAATCTGTCCTATTTAATATTAAATTATTACTAACTTTAAAACTATATAATACAAAATTTATTTAAAAGGATAAAATTTTATGAAAATGATAATTTTTGATATGGATGGAACACTTGTAAACAGTGGTTCTTCTATTGCAAATTGTATAAACTATGTAAGAAGTCATCTAGGACTTGAACCTATGGATAAAAACTTTATTTTAGAAAATGTAAATGATATAAATATAAATAGTGCAGAATTTTTTTATAATAGCAAAACATTTACTCCAAAAGTTACAGAGCTTTTTGAAGATTTTTATAGTAAAAATTGTCTTGTAGATTTACATTTGTATGATGGAGTTAAAGAGTTACTTGATGATTTAAAAGGTGAGTTTAAATTTAGTGTTGCAACAAATGCAAACTCAGATTATGCAAGAAAAATGTTAGGTCATCTTGAAATTGATAGATACTTCAACTCAATTTTGGGATACAACGATGTATCAGCTCCTAAACCAAAGCCAGATATGATAAATAGAATTTTAGATTTAAATAGTATAAAAAAAGAGAATGCTCAACTTTTTGGAGACTCTACAAAAGATACAATAGCTGCATTTAATGCTGGAGTTGATGGTGTTTTAGTAAATTGGGGATTTTCAAATCACAATGAAGATGCAATTTCAAATATAGATGAGTTAAGAAGAGAGATTGAAAAGAAGTTTAGATTATAAATCTATAATCTTAAACTCACACTCTTTTAAATCTTCAACCCTAAAACCAGCAAACTCTAATCTATGAAGCTTTATAACTCTGTTTCCTGTATAAGCAAACATTCTTTTTACTTGATGGTATTTACCCTCAACAATCTCTAAATGAACTAAATTTGGATTAATAATTTTTAAAAATGCTGGTTTTAAAGCTTTTTCTTCACCATTTAAAATAATAGTTCCACTTTCAAAAAGCTCTTGTTCATCACCTTTTAGTGGATTTTGTAAAGTTACTTCATAAACTTTTTTTACATCTTTTTTAGGGCTTGTTAGTTTATGATTTAACTCTCCATCATCTGTTAAAATAATAGCTCCTGTTGTATCCATATCAAGTCTTCCAATAGTTGATATTTTTGGATTTCTATTTTGCCATCTTTGTGGAAGAAGAGAATATATTAATTTTCCTGCATCATTGTGAGAGCAGATAACATTAGAAGGTTTATTCATTAAAATTGTAAGTTTCTCACTATCAAGTTTTTCACCATTTACAAATATATCTTTATGCTCTGCTTTAATACTTGGATTAAAAACTCTTTTATTCAAAACAAAAACCTCATTTTGTTTCATAAATTTTCTAGCTTCACTTCTACTACAATAACCTAAACTTGATAAATATGCTTCAATTCTCTTCATTTTTCTTCCTTTAAATGCGGGATATTAACATAATTTTGACTAAAATTAGCAAATGGAATTACTTGATAAAAAAAATAAAATTTGGCTACTTGATGATGAGGATTATAATTTTCCATCATTAAAAGATATGAAAGATGATTTAGTTGCTATTGGTGGAAATTTTCATCCTCAAAGATTAATAAATGCATATTCAAATGGACTTTTCCCTTGGTTTATTGATGATTTAGGCTATATTCACTGGTTTTGCCCACAAAAAAGAATGGTTTTAAAACCAAACGAAATGAAAATATCTAAAAGCCTTAAAAAATCTATCTTTAATAGAGGTTTTGAAGTAAAATCAAATACAAACTTTATTGAAGTTATAAAAAATTGTTCAGATATAAAAAGAAAACATGAAAACGATACTTGGATTGATGAGAATTTTATAAAAGCCTATACTTTAATGCATAATTTAGATTTTGCAAACTCTATTGAAGTTTATTTAGACAAAAAACTTGTTGGTGGATTGTATGGAATTCTTATAAATAATGTTTTTTGTGGTGAGAGTATGTTTTCACTTGTAAATGATGCTTCAAAAGTTGCCTTTTATCATCTTTGCAAATGGGCTTTAAAAAATGATATAAAACTTATAGATTGTCAAGTTTATAACCCACATTTAGCCTCACTTGGAGCTTATGAGATAAGTAGAGAGGAGTATTTAAAAATTTTAAATACTCCTATTTTTTGATTATTTTTTATGATTCATATGGTTGTGTGAATTAATTTTCCCATAAGTATCGAATATGTAAACCTTATAAAAGTTTAGACTCATATAAAAAATTATAAGTGCAGATGCAAATGGAAAAGCTACTATTTTTAAATATCTTTTAGTCTCTATTAATTTTAATCTATTTATCATAATAATAAATGCCCAAATATATCCTATATGAGTAAAAATATTGAAAATATGTACCCACTCATCTTTTCTACTAGCAAGTGGTTTCATAGTCTCAAATCCTAAACTAAAAGCTTGATTAAATCCATTTACAATATTTGAAACATAAGAATAAAAGAAAAACTCTCCAATATGAGATAATCCACCAATTATAAATAGTGGTGCAAAAGCGTACCCTAAAGTATAAAAAGTATTTGAAAATTCAACTCTCATAATTTTTGAAGCTATAAATATTCCTACAACACTTAAAAATATTGAAATTAATACCGCATAAACAAAAGCAAAAAGTCCAATAGTATCAATTGAACCAAAATAAATTATAGTTTCGAAATATCTAGCTGTTTTAACCCAGAAAAACTCTTCAACTATTGCACTTCTTCCTAAAGAGTGGTGAAAACTCATTGTAATACTAATAGCTGCAGTTAATAAAATTAAAGCCCAAACCTCAGCTTTTGAAGTCTTAAATTTATTAAAAAGTGTATTTGATGGTTTATTGAATTTAAAAGCTACACTTTCACACTCTCTTGCACAATCCATACATAAAGTACAATCTTCCATAGAGTTTTTTTTCTCAAATGTAAATGGTTTTAAATTATAACTACAAACTTTTGCACAATCAAAAGTTCTACAGTTTTGACACTCTTGTTTATAAGTCTGTAATTTTGTAAAACCAACTTTTGAATATACTTTTGTAACAATTCCAATTGGGCAAATATATTTACAATATGCCATTTCATCATAAAGATAATAAAAAATAGATGCAATAATTGTCATAACAAAAAATAAGATTGCAGTTGCATATGGTGTTTTAAAAAATTGTGGAAACATATAATATACAAACCACCAAGCAAAAAATAGTAGTAATAATCCAATAAATGGATTTGCCAACTTATTTGGTATTTTCTTTTTCAAACCAATTTTTGTGATATATTTTCCAATAAAACCATGTGGACAAACTCCACAAAATATTCTTCCAAAAGTAGCTAAAGTTGTAACCATAAAAAATGGCCAAAACAATCCCCAAAAAAGTGCTGTTGTAAATATATTATTCTCTTTTGTAGGATGTATAAATCCAAAATAAATGGCATAAATAAATAAAAAAAGTACAGATACTTGGACTGTTCTGTGAAAAATTTTATTTTTAAATATAATCTTTAGAATTGGCATTCCAAATATATCATTTTTATCTCTTTTTATAAACTTTATCATATCTACCTTCCTTAAAATTTATAACTATATGTAAGCATTGTCATTCTAGGACTAGCTGCTTTATATGAAACTCTTGAACCTGTGTCTTTAGAAGCTTCAGAGGCGTAATATTTGTCAAATAAGTTATTTACATTTAATTGAATATTGTGAGCTTTAAACTCATACCCAATCATTAAATCTGTAATAAATTTATACCCTTCATACTTTTGTGTATTTGCATTATCCATGTAGTAACTTCCAAAAGTTCTTGTTGTAACTCTTGTTTTAAAACCATTTTGATTATAAGCTAAATATAGCGCATATTGATTTTTTGGAATTGATGGTAGATAGTTTCCATCTCTTGAAACTAAATTAGCCCCTACTTTCTCATTAAATTTATCAAATTTAAATTTACTATAAGAATAAGATCCTCCAACTTCTAAAGTTGATGTTAAATCATAAGACAGATTAAACTCTAAGCCTTTTTTATTAGTTTTCCCTGCATTATCATATATAGAATTACCACTTGCATCTTTTATCTGTATAATCTCATCATCTACATAGTTTTGATATAAAGCTAAATCATAAGATAGATTGTTTGTTCTTGTTTTTACTCCAACTTCATAATTTGTACTAGATGATTTTTTTAAATCACTTGTCTCATCTAGCTCACTTGTTGTTGGGGCTTGATTAGCAAATGCAACTGAAGCATAAACATTTGTAAAATCACTTATTGCATAACTAGATCCTAGTTTTGATGATAAAAGTGTAAAAGAGTTATCAATATTATACTCTCCTTGTCCAGATATATATTTACCTGTTGAATAATCATACTTAGATATTTCATTACCTTCTATATCAAATTTTAATTTATCAACTCTTGTGCTAATATCAAAACCTAAATCATCATTTATTTTAAAACTCTCCATTAAATATATACCATATAAAGTAGTTTTAGAGTCTTCAATATTTGCTAAACTACCCTTCTCATTTGATAATGTTTTACTAATTCTTCCACCAAAACCTGTAGAATAATCTCTATACTCATACTTCTTAGCATCTTTTGTTCTATCCATTTTTAAAGTTAATCCACCAACAAACATTGCATCTTGTTTAAATAGATTATGTGATATATTAAATTCTAAATCTGTTCCAAAAACTTTATTATCATCACTATCATTAATCAATCCTGTAACTGGATGAAAATGCTCCCAAGAGTTAAAATACAATCTTGGTTTTAATAGCAAATCTCCTATCTCTTTCTCATATTTACTACTAAATGAGAATATTTTAGAGTCTCTAGCACTATTTTGCCAAGTGTATGAGGTATTATGTTGCTCTTTGCTTCTTTTAAACTCATCAAACTCAGTTTGATTCATAGATGCTGGAAGATTTAAATTTGATTCTGTATAAGATATCTCATTCTCTATTGATGAGTAATCTTTAAATATATATCCATATTTTAAAGTTGCTTGAGTAGTATCAAACTCATTATTATCTCTCCATGAGTTATCAGTTTTTCTTTTACTAAGAGTTAATGATACAAAATTGTTCTCATCAAGTTTTTCTCTTAGTTTAATATTTACATTTCTCTGATTCTCATTTCCAACACCAAATTTTATACGATTTTTATCCTCTTCAAATACTGATTTTGTAATAAGCTGAATTACTCCACCAGTTGAATTAATTGCATTTATTGAACCAGGTCCTTTTTGAACCTCGATATTTGAAACATCTTGCATATCTATAAAATCAAATCTTGTAAATGAATCTGGATCTGTCATAGGAATTCCATCTTTCATAACCATTATCTCTCTTACACCAAATCTAGCTTTTAGACCTGCACCTCTAATAATTAATTTTGGACTAGGGCTATTTGAAGTTGATTCTGCTATTACTCCAGGAATTGTTTGTAGTGCATCTTGAACATTTAAGATATTTTTATCCTCTATTGTTTTTTCATCAACAACAGCAATACTTTCGCTAATATATTTTGTAGCTTTTTCATATTTTGTAGCTGTTACAGAAACTGTATCTAAAGATATTCTATCTTGGGCAACTATATTTGAATGCAAAAGAAGACATGCAAATATTGAGTATTTTAATCTCATAAATTCTATCCTTTATAAAAATTTATGAGATTATTTCGAAGCTTTGTTAATTTACTGTTAAAACTTCTAAATATTAGATTTTATTTTTAGACTATACAGAAAAAGCTTTCTGATTATTAATAAAAATTTATACAAAAATCTACTAAAAAAGTTGTCATACTTAAATAAAAAGTGCATTTTCCCTATAAAAGTATCTTTTTTTACAATACTATTTATAAATTTTAATGCCATATCTGCTTGATAAAAGTTATCTTTATAAACAACTATAAATCCCTTGTTTATATCTAATTTTGTAAAATCTAATTCATCTTTATGCTCTCTAGCATTTTTTAAAACTAGAAGATAACCATCTTTTAGTTTTAAGTAGTTTACATAAGAGTTACAAAATGGGCACTCTTTATCAAAATAAATCTCTATTTTCTCTTTTTTATTTTCATTAATCATAAAAAAAATATTATCTAAATATCAATTTATAACTCTTTATTAGTTATACTTTTACAAAAATTTAAAAGGTTAAAATATGCAATATATAGAAGTTTCAAATAAAAGTGTAGATGAAGTTGTAGAGAGTTTAAAACAAATAGCACCAAAATATAGTTTTGGAGTTCAACATGTACACAATATTAAAGCCACACTAAATTCAAAAGGAAAAGAGCTAAATGAGGATTGTCAAGTAGTTGATATTTGTAATCCAAACTATGCAGAAAAATTTTTAAATGGTGATATTACAATAGCTTGTATCCTGCCTTGTAAAATTGCTGTTTATACAAAAGATGGTGAAACAAATATATCTTTAAACTCTTTTACTCAATTAATAGATGATGTAAATCCAGACTTTATAGAAATTGCTTTAGAGGCTCAAAATGAGCTTTTAAAAATTATTGATGAAGCAAAATAGTGATAACATCAGTTGAAATAGACTCAATTACAAGTATGATTCAACTATCAGTTGCACCTGTTTTTTTGCTTGCAGGTGTTGCTGGAATTTTGAATCTATTTTCTACAAGACTTATTAGAATTATAGATAAAGTCGATAGACTTGATAAATTTGAACAAGAACAAAAATCTTTAAATAATATGAGCAATGATTTAAAAAATATGATAAAAAATAGAAGAGATTTTTTAACAATGAGGATGAATAACACAAATTTAGCTATATTTTTTGGAACAACAACTGGACTTTTGATTGCACTTGTAATTATTACAATATTTTTAAGCTCATTTTTTCATTTTGAATATACTATTTTTATAGCTATTTTATTCATTTTAGCAATGTGTTCTTTGGTTATATCTTTGATTTTATTCCTAAAAGAGCTGTTTTATACAACAAAATTTATAAATAACAAAGAGAGCTATATTCCATAAAATGAGAAAAAATGACAATAGATAAAGAAATTTTAAAACTAATTACTTTTAATGATAAATTAAATCAGACACAACTTGATATTTTACAAATATCAAATGATAATATAAATTATAAAGATATTATATTCTCAAAAGAGATTTCAAAAAATGATTTCAATTTACTTATGCTTTTAAAAGGGATTAAATCACTTGAAGCACAAAATCAAATAGTTGAAAATTATCATAAAATTTTAGAATATAACAAGATAAAAGCAACAGTTTATAAAAATGAAAAAACAAATCAAAATCTTAATTTAACAATTTATTGTGATGGAGCTTGTTCTGGAAATCCTGGATTTGCTGGAAGTGGATTGGCAATTTATAAAAACAATAAAAAACCAGTTTTACTATATGGAGCATTTGTTGAAAATGGAACAAACAATATAGCTGAACTAAATGCTTTATTAAAAGCACTTCAAATAGCTTCACAAAATATTGGTGAAGAAAAAATTATAATTTTTTCAGATTCTAAATACTCAATTGATTGTATAAAAACTTGGGCATACTCTTGGAAAAAAAATGGCTGGAGCAAAAAAGGTGGCGAGATAAAAAATCTTGAACTTATAAAAGAGGCTCACTTTTTATATGAAGATATTAAAAACAGTATTGAATTAAATCATGTAAAGGGTCATAGTGGAGTTGAGGGAAATGAACTTGCTGATAGAATGGCTGTAAACGCTATTTTAGAAAAAACCATTGATTTTAAAGAGTTTGAATATACAAATATAGAAGATGTACTAAAACTAAAATCTTATTAACTTATTTAGCTCTAAAGAGTTTTTAGATAAACTCTTTTTTATTTTTTAGGAAAAACACTCTTTATATGGCACTAATCGACTTACAAAACATTTCAAAGCAGTATGACACAAAAGTTATTTTAAAAGATGCAAACTTTACCCTTCAATCTGGACAAAGAGTTGCTGTTATTGGTCAAAATGGACAAGGAAAATCAACTTTGTTTAAAATTATTATGAGATTAGTTGAACCTGATAGTGGTGAAATCTCTATTGATAGATCTGTAAAAATAGAGATGCTAGACCAACAACCAAAATTCAAAGCAAATTTGAGTGTAAGAGATGCTATTGAAAATCAATTAGTTGAACTTAAAAGTGCAAAATTAGAGTATGAAAAAATCACAAATGAGCTAATGACAAACTATGAAGATGAAAATCTACTAAGAAGACAGAGTGATTTAGCATCTTTTTTAGAGTTTCATAATGCTTGGGATTTAGACAATATGATTGAGAGAGTTTTAGTTGAATTCCAATTAAAACAGTATGAGTTTAAAGATGTAAATTTACTAAGTGGTGGAGAGCAGCGTCGTGTTAGTTTAGCTGGTTTGATTTTAAAAAAACCAGATATTTTACTTTTAGATGAGCCTACAAACCACCTTGATGTTTATATGGTTGAGTTTTTAGAAGAGTTACTTTTAAAAAACAACTTTACCCTACTTTTTATATCTCATGATAGATATTTTATTGATAATATTGCTACAAATGTTATTGAAGTTGAAGGTGGAGAACTAAGAAGATTCAATGGTGGATACTCTTCATACTTAGAACAAAAAGCACAAATTTTATCAAATATGCAAAAAGAGCATGAAAACTTACTTAGACTTGTAAAACAAGAAGCTCACTGGATGCAACACGGGGTAACAGCTAGAAGAAAAAGAAATGAAAGAAGAAAAGCTGAATATTTTGATTTAAAACAAAAAGCTAAAACAAATCCAGCAGCAATAAAAAAGATGAGCATAGAGCTTCAAAGAGAGCAAAAATCTTTTAATAGTGAAGAGAAACAACAAAATAAGAAAAAAATGCTTTATGAACTTGATAATATTTATAAAACATTGGGTGATAAAGAGCTAATCAAAGATTTTACAACAAGAATTTTACAAAAAGATACTATTGCAATAGTTGGTCCAAATGGAAGTGGAAAATCAACACTTCTTAAAATTTTTATGGAAAAAATGAAAATTGATAAAGGAAGTTTTAAAAAAGGGGATTTTCAAATAGCATACTTTGATCAACAACGAGAGATGCTTGATGATGATAAAACTATTTTAGAGATTTTTTGTCCAAATGGTGGAGATAGAGTTGTTTTAGATGATGGAAGAAATATGCATGTTTTTGGATACTTAAAAAACTTTCTTTTTCCAAAAGAGTATTTAGATAAAAAAGTTGGTGTTTTAAGTGGTGGAGAGAAAAACAGAGTTGCACTTGCACTTTTATTTACAAAAAGAGTTGATTGTATGATTTTGGATGAACCTACAAACGATTTAGATATTCCTACAATTAATATTTTAGAAGAGTACTTACAAAACTTTCAAGGTGCTTTAATATTTGTATCTCATGATAGATATTTTGTAGATAAAATTGCTAAAAAACTTTTTGTATTTACTGGAAATGGTCATATTATGGAGAGTTTCCAACCATATAGTGAATATTTACAAATAGAAAAAGAGTTAAAAGAGCTGGATAATTTAGAAGTTGAAATACAAAAAGAGAAAACATCTGTAAAAGTTATAAACGAACCTAAAAAACAGACAAAATTATCATATAAAGATCAAAGAGAGTATGATAGTTTACCAAATGAGCTTGAAGAGCTTGAAGCTAAAATAGAAGAGTTAAACAGCTGTTTAGCAGACCCAAAATGTTATGAAAAAATTGGAATTGTAACACTTTCAAAAGAGCTTGAAGAGAAAAAAGCTATTTATGAAGAGAAAGTTGAGAGATTTTTAACTCTTGAAGAGCTAGTTGAGAGTTTTAATTCTTAAAAAAGTATAATTCAATAAATTTTAAAATCTAAAAGGAGCAAAAGTGAGTTTAAAAGAGAAATTAAATGAAGATTTAAAACAAGCAATGAGAGATAAAGAGGTTGTAAAAAGAGACTCTATAAGAGCTATAAATACAATGATTAAACAAGTTGAAGTTGATGAAAGAAGAGTTTTAGATGATGCTGAAGTTATAAAACTAATTCAAAGAGGAATCAAACAAAGAGAAGAGGCAATTTCTCAATATAGCGCTGCTTCAAGAGATGATTTAGTTCAAAAAGAGCAAGAACAAGTTGATGTTTTTATGCTTTATCTTCCTAAACAATTAAGTGATGTTGAACTTGAAAATGGAATGAAAGAGATAATAAGTGAAGTTGGAGCAACTAGCTTAAAAGATATGGGTAAAGTTATGGGAGCTGCTTCTAAAAAGTTTGCTGGTGTTGCAGATGGAAAAAGAATAAATGAGATGGTGAAAAAACTTTTAGCATAGTATTTTACTTAAGATAAATTTTATTTCATTTAGCTAAAATTGTTACTTAATTGTAGGAGAAAACATGGAGAAACCTAAAAAAGAGTATTTTACTATAACCATTAATTATGAAAGAGGTATTCATCAACTAAGAGTCCCACAAAAACCTCTTTTTTATACATTAATTTCATTGGTATCAATATTTTTAATATCTTTAATAACAACTTTTTTTCTAAATTACTCTTTAAACAAAATAGATAAAGAGAAGATTAATTTAGAGTATGAGTTAGTAGAAACACAAAAAGTAAATGAAGAGTTAAGCTCTCTTGTAAGTCAAACTCAATCTGAACTACTTGAAAAAAATGAAGAGATATCAGAAGCTGCTAGTTACTTATCAAAAATAGAGAACTTAATAGGTCTTTCAACTACAGAAGAAGAGAGCTCTTTGAAAAAAAGAGTTGATATAGCAAAACTAGATTCTGAACAAAGAGCAACTATTTTACAACTAGTTCCAAATGGTTATCCACTTGAATATAAAGGAGTTACAAGTCCTTATGGATATAGACAACATCCAATTTTAGATAAAAAATTATTTCATATGGGTGTTGATTTAAGAGCCTCTATAGGAACACCTGTTTATGCAACTGCCGATGGAGTTGTTAAAAAATCATCTTATGATAAATTTAATGGTAATTTAATAGTTCTTCAACATATTTATGGATTTCAAACTTATTACTCACATTTAAACAAGAATGTGGTAAAATCTGGCGACTTTGTTAAAAAAGGGGATTTGATAGCTTACTCTGGAAATACAGGGCGAAGTAATGGTCCTCATTTACATTATGAGGTTCGTTTTTTAACAAAGACTTTAGATCCTGTAACATTTGCGAAATGGGATATAAAAAACTATACAGAAATTTTTGAAAAGGAAACTGATATATCATGGCATTCTTTAATAACAGCGATAAGCAACTTACGAGTTCAGGAGCCGACTCCTCAACTACAATTATCACTTCAGGAACTAAAATAACGGGTGATATAAGACTATCTTGTAATCTATACATTGATGGTTTTTTTGAAGGAAATATCTACTCTCAAAAAGAGATAAATATTGGTGTAAATGGTCAAGTAAAAGGTGAAATAAATGCTCATAGAGTTGTAGTTCAAGGTTTAGCAGAAGGTATGATTAATGCTACTAAAGTAGATATTAAACCTGAAGGTAAAGTAAAAGGAACTGTAGAGTCTGAAGAGTTCATTATTGAAGCTAAAGGTATTTTTGAAGGTAATAGCCTTATTAAAAAGAGTGATAAAGAAGAAAGTAGTTTAAAAGACGAATCAAAGTCTAAGAATATCTTTGATAAAAAAGATTCAAGTGTAGCAACTGAAGCTACTATTGAAAAAGATAAAAAATAGTTAATATTCTCAAGCTAAATATAGCTTGAGTTTTATTAATTAACTTATTTTAAAGAGTTTTTAAACTCAACTAACTCATCTTTTATACTAGATACTCTCATAAAATGCTCACCTATTAAAAACGCATCAGCACCAATACCATGAAGCCTTTTTATAACATCTTTGTTTGATACACCTGATTCTGCAACTATAATTTTTTCTTTTGGAATAATTGGTATTAACTCATCACATAAATTCATATCCATCTCAAATGTTTTTAAATTTCTATGATTTATTCCAATTATGTTAGCTTCACTATTTAAAGCCTTCTTCAAATCCTCTTTATCATGAATCTCTACTAAAACTTCTAAATCTAAACTTCTTGCATAATTATATAAATCATTTAACTCTTTTTGTTCTAAAGATTTAGCAATTAATAAAATAAAATCAGCTCCATATATTAAAGCTTCTGCTATTTGATATTTTGTAAGAATAAAATCTTTTCTTAAAAGTGGAATATTTGTAACTTTTTTTATCTCTTTTAAATACTCTAAATTACCTAGAAAAAAGTGTGGTTCTGTTAATACAGATATTGCATTTGCACCAAATTCATTATACTCTTTTGCTATAGTCAAATGATTGAAATCATCTTTTATAACACCTTTACTTGGACTTGCTTTTTTAACTTCAGCAATTATTCTAATAGGTTCATCTTTTGTTGATTTTAAAAATTTTTTTACATCTTTTGTAAGAAACTTACCATCTTTAATAATATTTTCAAGCTCCTCAAAAGAGATATCTTTCTCTCTTTTTCTTACATCCTCTAAAGTTTGTTGATTTATTTTATCTAATATCATTCTTTGTACACTCCTTAATTTTTTCATAATGTAGTTTTACCTCTTTATCCTCAAGACCAACTTTTTCAATTACGATCTTTATTAACTCAAGAGCTTTTTTACAATTTTTAATTTTATACTCACCCCAAGCTAAAGTATCAATATAAGCATAATTTTCAGGATCTTGAGATAAAGCATCTTTTACAAGAGCTATACCTTTTAAATAATCTTTATCATTGTCAATTAAAATATATGCTAAATAGTTTTGATATAGTGCTCTTGAAGAAGTTTCAACAACCTCTTCAAGCATAAATATAATATCTTCTAGCTCTTTATTATTTAAATTATTATCTTCTAAAGCAATTTCATATCTAAACATAGCTTGATATGCCAAAAAATCATCTATTTGATTTATATCATATAGTTTTGAGGCTAATTTCAAACCATTCTTTTTATCACCTTTTGATATATATAGATTTAATAAAAAATCATCTTCAATACCGTTTGTTACTAAAAAATCTATAATTTTATCTTCAGTTTTAAATCGTTCGAAAATAAGATTTATAAGCTCTTGTTTTTCATAAAATAGATTATTTTCTAAATAAAATTTATAGCTATCTTTTAGTAGATTATTAACCTTCTCATCATCTTTTAATGTATCAAAAAATAGAAGTGCTTGTAACACTAAAAGATAGTTATAGTTTTTATCTTTAATTGCTATTTGCAATCTATTAATTGCTTTATCTTTTTGATTAAACTTAAAAAACTCTATTCCACTTAGAGCATGAATAGAACTAGCACTATTTGAATATTTATTTGCTTTTAAATATGATTCATAAGAGTTTTTAAAATCCTCTTTTACTAAATATATATTTCCTAAAAGCTCATAATTATTTGAGTTTTTATATTTTTTAACTAAAATTAAACCATATTTTAAAGCATTTTCAAAATCTTTTTGATTTAAAAGTGCAAAACTATAGAGCCTTAAAATCTCCTCTTCATCTTTTATATTATCAAAATAGTATTTTTGACTATTTTCAATAATAGATTTATAATCATTCATAAGCAATGAAACTCTTAAATAGTTTACTAAATATATTGAATTATTAGTCTTAAAAAAAAGATTTAAATATATCTCTCTAGCCTCTTCATAACTATTTTGTGCCTCTAAATCATAAGCACTTAATATAAAAAAATCTTCTAAATAATATTTTTTTATATCTATTTTTTTATAATTTTTATCAATATTCTCTTTGGAAAAGTTATCCTCATTTTTAATATTTTTATCTCTATTTTCAATACTAAAAATATCTTTTGTGCAAGAGCCTAAAAAAAATAGAATAGCAATAACAGTTATAAATCTAATATACCTATACACTCTTTTTTAAGCTCCTCTTTATTTGTTTTAAAATAGTCCCAAAAAGGAAATGTTCTACACTGATTTGGTCTAAATTCATATATGCTACACATTTTATTAGTGTTATCAAAAAAACAACAAGAATAAACCTTTGGTTCTAATTCTATCTCTTTTAAACTATATTTATACCCTACTTTATATAAATACTTTTTACTAAACTCATCAATAGTAAGATTCAAATGTTTACTAAGTCGCTCTATTTCAACAATATTTATCCAAATATAACCACTATCTCCTGTGCAACACTTTCCACCACAACTCTCACAAGCTTTTGGATTAAATGAAAAACTATATCCATCTTTTTTTAGCAAATTACTCAATACTAGCCTTTATACTATGAGTATTTATATTTTTATATATTTTTTTAATCTCATTTTTAAATGTTGAATCTTTTTTAAAAACTATTAAAGCAGGTAAAACTTTAAGCAGTGATTTTGAATCTTTTTTTGCAAATATTAAAACCAAATTAGCATCACTATCTTTTTTGGGATAAACAAACTGTATTGACTCAATATTTAATCTATACTCATTTAAATAAATAATAATCTGTGATAACTGTTTAGCATCATAACAAAAAAATAGTTTTCCATTTGGTTTTAATATTTTTGATGATTTTTCTATAAAATTTTTTAGTGGCATTGATGAGTTATATCTTGCAATTTTAAGATTTTCATTTTCACTTTTTATAACATCTGAGTGATAAAATGGTGGATTTGAAACTAAATAATCAAACTTTATAGGAAAATCAATATCAAAAAAAGATCCACAAAACATATTTGAATCAATTTTATTTGTAGAGCTATTTTTATTTGAAAAAAACTGAAAAATCTCTTGAATTTCAACTTGATTTAGTCTAAGTTTTGAAAATTTTTTTGCTACAAGTAGTCCTAATATTCCACTTCCACTTCCAATATCTAAAAGCTCTCCACTTATATTTTTATATTTTTCTAAATTTTTACATATGAAGTTAAATAAAAAATGTGTATCACTATTATAGCAATAACCATTTATAGGTTGATAGAGTAACAAAAACTAATCCTTATTTTTTAAAGTTTCAATTATATCCAAACTTTTTATATATTTACTTTTAATAAAATAAGCTTGACTTTGGTATTATTCTTGTAAAAATTATAAAGTTTATAAATTTTTATTATATTTTATAAAGGAAAAATATGTCAAATTTTGAAGCTCCTTTAAATACCCCTGTTTGGGTTGATGAAAGTAGATGTAAGGCTTGCGATAGATGTGTTTCTGTTTGTCCAGCTGGAGTTCTTGCAATGAGACAAGAGATTCACTCAACACTTGGTGCTATGGCTACTGTTGTAAATCCTGAATCTTGTATTGGTTGTAGCGACTGTGAATTATCTTGTCCAGATTTTGCTATTTTTGTAGCAGATAAAAAAGAGTTTAAATTCTCAAAATTGACTCCAGAATCAAAGCAGAGACAAGAGAGAATTATAAAAAATAATTATAAATTATTAGATGAAGATAAAAAGGTTTAATTATGGCAAGAGAGTTAATATCAACTGGAAATGAGTTAGCAGCACTAGCAGCTATTGATTCAAAATGTGAATTTTTTGGTGGTTATCCCATTACTCCTTCAAGTGAAATAATGCATGTTTTATCTTCAAAATTACCTGCAAATGGTGGAGTTTGTATGCAAATGGAAGATGAGATTTCTGGAATTTGTGCAGCACTTGGAGCAGCTATGAGTGGAAAAAGAAGTTTAACTGCAACTTCAGGTCCTGGAATTTCACTAAAAGCTGAAAATTTAGGGCTTGGATATATTGCTGAAGTTCCACTTGTAGTTATAAATGTAATGAGAGGTGGACCTTCAACAGGTCTTCCTACAAGAGTTTCTCAAGGTGACCTTTTACAAGCAAAAAATCCAACTCATGGAGATGTAAAATCTATTACATTAATGCCTGGAAATTTAAGTGAATGTTACACAGAAGTAGTACGTGCTTTTAATCTAGCAGATAGATTTATGCAACCTGTTTTTGTTTTACTTGATGAGACAATTGGGCATATGGCTGGTAAGGCTATAATTCCTGATTTAAATGAAGTAGAAAAAAATAGAGTTTATAGAAAAAGATTTGATGGAGATAAAAAAGATTATCTTCCTTATGGTGTAAAAGATGATGAACCAGCTGTTTTAAATCCAATGTTTGAAGGGTATAGATATCACTTTACAGGGCTTCATCACGGACCAACAGGTCATCCTACAGAAGATGCTGTTGTTTGTGATGCTTTAATGAATAGACTGTTTAAAAAAGTTGAAAACCATACAGATGAGTTAGAATCAAATGAAGAGTATATGTTAGATGATGCAGAAATTTTAATCATTGCTTATGGTTCTGTTTCACTTGGTGCTAAAGAGGCTGTAAACAGATTAAGAAAAGAGGGAATAAAAGCTGGAATGTTTAGACCAAGAACAGTTTGGCCAAGTCCTGAAAAAAGATTAAATGAACTTGTAAACAGATTTGAAAAAGTATTAGTTGCAGAGCTTAATATGGGACAATATACTCAAGAGGTGCAAAGAGTTAGTGGAAGAAGAGATTTTGATACACTTTTAAAAGCAAATGGAAGACCTCTATCACCTATTGAAATAATAGAAAAAGTAAAAGGAATGTAATATGGCTTTTAACTATGATGAATATTTAAGAACAGATAAAATGCCAACACTTTGGTGTTGGGGATGTGGAGATGGAGTTATATTAAAAGCTTTAATAAGAGCAATTGATAAACTTGGATGGAATATGGATGATGTTTGTGTAGTTTCTGGAATTGGATGTTCTGGAAGATTTAGCTCATACATAAACTGTAACACTGTTCACACAACTCACGGAAGAACTCTTCCTTATGCAACTGGAATTAAAATGGTAAATCCAGATAAAAAAGTAATTGTTGTTGGTGGAGATGGAGATGGTCTTGCAATTGGTGGAAATCATACAATTCATGCAGCTAGAAGAAACATAGATTTAACTTATATTATTATAAACAACTTTATTTATGGTCTTACAAACTCTCAAACAAGTCCAACTACCCCAAAAGGAATGTGGACAGCAACAATGGAAAGAGGTAATATTGATCCAACTTTTGATGCTTGTAAGTTAGTTGAAGCAGCAGGAGCATCTTTTGTAGCAAGAGAGACAATGATTGATCCTAAAAAATTAGAAAAAAGTTTAGTAAAAGCACTTGAACATAAAGGTTTCTCTTTTGTAGAAGTATTTTCAAACTGCCATGTAAATTTAGGAAGAAAAAATAAAATGGCAAGTGCAACTGCAAACTTAGAGTGGATAGATGAAATAAGTATTGCAAAAACTAAATTTGAAATGCTTGAAGATGATCAAAAAATTGGAAAATTCCCAACAGGAGTTTTAAAACAAGATGAGAATGCAATAGAGTATTGTGAAGCTTATAAAAAAGTTCAAGAGGCTCACAAAAATAAAACTATGGTTGAGTTGTAAGGAGCTAAAATGTCACAAAATCGAACTTTAATGAGATTTACAGGGGTTGGTGGGCAAGGAGTTTTACTTGCTGGTGAAATTTTTGCAACTGCTAAAATAAATAACGGCGGATATGGTTTAAAAACTGCTACTTATACATCGCAAGTAAGAGGTGGTCCAACTGTTGTTGATATTACTTTGCAAGATGAAGAGATTATTTATCCATATGCAAATGATGGTGAAATTGATTTTATGCTTTCAGTTGCACAAATATCTTTTAATCAGTTTAAAAAAGGTGTTAAAGATGGTGCAACAATTGTAATTGAACCAAACTTAGTAAAACCAAGTGATGAAGATAGAAAAAGATGGAATATTATTGAAATTCCAATTATTACAATTGCAAAAGATGAAGTTGGAAATGTTATTACTCAATCAATTTTAGCATTAGCAATTGCAAACTATTTTACAAACGAAACAATTCCAAAAGAGGTTTTAAGAGAGGCTATGCTTTCAAAAGTTCCTGCAAAACTACATGATATGAATAATAAAGCTTATGATTTAGGTTATAAATATGCTAAAGAGGCTGATAATAGAAGCAAGTAGATTAAAATCTGCTTGTTTTACTCTCAAAATATAATTTTAATAGGTAGATTTGTAAGCCGTGTTATGTATTTGACAATAATTTATCTAGAAGCCAAATCACTTTAGCTTTCCTGCGAAGACCAAAAATGTGAAGCTTATACCAGGTCTTCTTGCTACAAGTTGGGTTTACATAGCTGTTAAGATTGCTCAAAACACTGGTAGGCTCTTACCCTACCCTTTCACCATCACCAATAAATTGGCTGTCTTCTCTCTGTTGCACTATCCCTTAGATTACTCTAGCCATCCGTTAGATGGAACCTTGCTTCACTGTAGCACGGACTTTCCTCTTGAATTCAAGCTATTGTCTAATCTACCTAAGATATAATTATATCTATTTTCTAATTAAATCATACCCTAAAGGAATATTAAATATAAATTTACTATCAGAAATTTGACCATCTAAAACAGTATTAATAAACTTTATTTCAACACTATTTTCAATCTCATCTTTATACAAAATCTTATCTATTTTTCCATTTTTTAAAACTATTTTATACTCTGTATTATCTATTTTAGAACTATATATATTTTCATCTATTTTTTTAGCCTCATTTAACATCTTTAACATATCTATCTCTTTATCTAACTTTGTAATAATAGCTTGCTCTAAATCAGGTTCATTTATTATAACTTCACTACCATTTACAAATACATCTTTTCTAACTGGTTCTTGATAGCTCCATAAAATTTTTCCACTATTTTTTATAAATAACTCACCTTTATAATCAATTTTTGTATTACTACTTGAAGTAATAGTTTGTATGAATTTTGATTGAAGAGTTTTTAAGTTTTGAAACTCTTTTATTGATGCTTGTAGAAAGATTGTTGATAATAATAGCAATAAAGTAACTCTATAAAACATTTTTTAACCTTTTTTTATATATAATCTAGCTTCATTATAACGAAAAGGAACTAAATTATATGCTAAATGTTTTTTCAAAAGTTTTTGGTACAAGAAATGATAGAGTAGTAAAAAAATATAGAAAAAGAGCAAATGAAATTACTCTTTTAGAAGATAAGTACAAAAAAATGAGTGATGATGAGTTAAAAAATGAGTTTAACAATCTAAAAAAACTTGTACAAAATGAGGAAAAATCTTTAGATGATATTTTAAATGATACTTTCGCAATTGTTAGAGAGGCTAGTCATAGAGTTTTAAAAATGAGACCTTATGATGTTCAATTAATTGGTGCTATGGTTTTACATAAAGGTGATATTGCTGAGATGAAAACAGGAGAGGGAAAAACTCTTGTTGGAGCAATTGCTGTTTGTTTAAACGCAATGGAAGGAAAAGGTGTTCATGTTGTAACAGTAAATGATTATCTAGCTCAAAGAGATGCTAATGAACTAAAACCTTTATATGAGTTTTTAGGATTTAGTGTTGGAGCTATAATTGATAGCATAAAAGATGATTTTACAAGAAAAGAGCAATACTCTTGTGATATTACTTATGGAACAAATAGCTCTTTTGGATTTGATTATCTAAGAGATAATATGGTTTATGACTTAAATGAAAAAGTTCAAAGAGGTCATAACTTCGTAATTGTAGATGAAGTTGACTCTATATTGATTGATGAGGCTAGAACTCCACTAATTATAAGTGGTCCAACAAATCATAAAAACTCAAACTATATAAAAGCAAATGAGATAGCTTTAAAATTAGAGCGTGGAACTATAACAGAACCTACAAATCCTACAGAAAAAGCTATTACTACAGGTGATTTTATTGTTGATGAAAAAAATAGAACAGTTAGTTTAACTGAAGCTGGTCATGTAAGAGCTGAAGAACTTTTTGGAGTTGATAACTTATACTCAATAGAGAACGCAATGCTTTCACACTCACTTGATCAAGCACTAAAAGCAAACTATCTTTTTGTAAAAGATGTTGATTATGTTGTAAAAGATGATCAAATTATTATTGTTGATGAGTTTACTGGAAGACTTAGTGAGGGAAGAAGATTTAGTGAAGGTCTTCATCAAGCACTTGAAGCAAAAGAGAAAGTGGCTATTCAAGATGAGAGTCAAACTTTAGCAGATACAACATACCAAAACTACTTTAGAATGTATAAAAAACTCTCTGGTATGACAGGAACTGCCCAAACAGAAGCAACAGAGTTTGCACAAATTTATAATCTTGATGTTGTATCAATTCCAACTAATGTTCCAATTAAAAGAGTTGATAAAAGTGATTTAATCTATAAAACAGAGAGAGAAAAATTTAATGCTGTTTGCGAAAAAATAAAATATTATCACGAAAAGGGACAACCTGTTCTTGTGGGAACTGCAAGTATTGAAAAGAGTGAAAAACTTCATAAAATTTTATCAGATAAAAAAATTCCTCACACTGTTTTAAATGCAAAACAACATGAAAAAGAGGGAAAAATTATTGCTGATGCTGGTCAAAAAGGTGCTGTAACAATTGCTACTAATATGGCAGGACGAGGAGTTGATATCAAACTTACACCTGAAATTTTAGAACTTGGTGGATTAGCAATTATTGGAACCGAAAGACATGAAAGTAGAAGAATTGACAATCAATTAAGAGGAAGAAGTGGAAGACAAGGAGATGTTGGAGAATCACAATTTTATCTATCTTTAGAGGATAATCTTTTAAGAATATTTGGAAGTGATAAAATTAGAACTATCATGGAGAGACTTGGTATTCAAGAGGGTGAGTATATTGAGTCAAGAATGGTTACAAGAGCTGTTGAAAATGCCCAAAAGAAAGTTGAATCTATGCACTTTGAAAGTAGAAAACATCTTTTAGAGTATGATGATGTTGCAAATGAACAAAGAAAAGTTATATACAACTTTAGAAATGATCTTTTAAAAGAGGATTATGATATATCTTCAAAAATTGAAGAGAATAGTTATGATTATGTAGAGTATCTTCTAGCTGAATCAAATGTTTTTGCATCTCAAAGTGAAGAGGATTTTAACTATGAACAAATTATTGCAAAAATCAAAGAGGAACTTCATTTAATATTAACAGTTGAAAATATTAAAAGTGAAGATTATGAGAGTTTAAAAAATAGATTGGCTCAAGTTTTAAAAGAAGTTTATGAAGAAAAAATGAGTGTTACAACACAAAAACAAAGAAGTGAAATTGAAAGAATACTATATCTTCAAATTTTAGACAATGCTTGGAGAGAGCATCTATACTCTATGGATACTTTAAAAACTGGTATTGGACTAAGAGGTTATAACCAAAAAGATCCATTAGTTGAGTATAAAAAAGAGTCTTACAATCTATTTGTTGAGCTTGTTTCTAATATTAAAATTGAGATTATAAAAATACTATTTACAATTCAACTTCAAAGTAAAGAGGATGCAAAAAAAGAGCAAGAAGCTTTAGAAAAAATCAAAGCTAACATGGAAAAATCAAATGAACACACAACTACAAATGTTGCTCAAGATGCTGTAAAAAGTAGTGAGAAAAAAATTGCAAGAAATGAACCTTGTCCTTGTGGAAGTGGTTTAAAATATAAACAGTGTTGTGGGAAAAGTGGACCTAAAAGAGGTTTGGTAGTAGGAAACTAGTTTGAATAAAAAACTTATAAATTTTATTGTAAAAAAATATTTAAAATTTGATAAAAAAAATCCATTTATATCAATAAGTGCAATTTTAGCATTTATTGGTGTTGCTGTTGGTGTTATGGTTTTAATTTTATCAATGGCCATTATGAATGGAACTGCAAAAGAGTTTGAAAATAAACTATTTACAATGAACTATCCACTTACAATTTATGGAAAAACTTCAAATTCTGTAGATAAAGAGCTTTTACAATCTTTACAAAAAGAGTTTAAAGATTTAAAATTTTCACCATTTATATCAACTCAAGCCATTATTCAAAATGGTGACAATATGAGTGGTGGAGTTGTTTTTGGAGTTGTTCCAAACTTAGAAAAAGAGATAAACCCAATATACAAAGATGCCTTAAAAGATTTGGTTCCAAATAAGTTTGATATTATAACAGGTGTTGGAATAAGCGATAAACTATATCTTTTTGAATCTGCTAAAGCAACTTTATATTTTACAGATTTAAATCCAGCTGGTTTCTCTTTAATGCCAAAAATGAAAAGATTTGAATATATATCATCATTTAGCTCAGGCTTAAGCGCTTATGATAAAGCATATATGTACACATCAATTGAAGCTTTACAAACTATTTTACAAAAAGATGAAAATATTTATGATGGAATTCACATACACTCAGAAAATGCATTTAGTGATATTGAAAAATTAAGAACTTTTTTAGAAGATGTAGATGTTGGAGTTGTAGGTTGGTGGCAACAAAATGGTAACTTTTTTGCAGCTATGAAGATGGAGAAAAGAGCTTTGTTTATTGTTTTAATGCTAATTATTCTAATAGCTTCACTAAATATCATCTCTTCACTTCTTATGACTGTTATGAGTAGAAGAAAAGAGATAGCCCTACTTTTATCAATGGGAGCTAGTTCTAAAGAGATAAAATCAATATTTTTAAAGCTTGGAATTACTATTGGCTTTGGTGGAATTATTTTAGGAATTATTTTAGGATTCATAGGTTATTTTTTATTAGATACTTTTGATATTGTATCACTTCCAGCAGATGTTTATGGAAGTGCAAAACTACCTTTAGATTTAGCAATATCTGACTTCTTTTCAATTATAATTGGTGCAATGATTATTGTATTTTTATCATCTTACTATCCAGCTAGTCGTGCTACAAAAATCGATGTTATTGATGTTTTAAGAAATGAGTAGAGATTAATCTCTACTCATCTTCTTCTTTTTTCTCTTCATCTTTTTTCATTAAACTATTAAATATATCAAATGGTGAATTAATAACTCTTTTAAAAATATTAACAGGAGCATTTACACTATCTTTTAAAAAGTTTGAGTCTATTTTTGGATCACTTAAATCGCCACTTAAATGTATTTTACTCTCAACTCTTTTATTATCTCCAAGAAGTATATAGTTTACAATAGGCAAAACATTTACAACATTTGAGTATGTTTTCATAAATATAAGATTTAACGATGAATCTATAGTGTGATTATCTAAAAATATTTTAGCATTACCTTCAAAATCCATTCCATTTCCAATAACATTAATATTCTTCAAATCTAAAATATTTGTTTTATTACTATAAGAAAACTCTACTCTACCCTTTTGAATACTATAATTTCCAATATTATTTATATTTAAAGCTGATGGTATAGCAAATAAAGGGTTTATTAAAGCAGGAGAAGTTTGTACAAAAAATAGAATGTTATTTATCAAAGATAGATCTTTTATTAAACTATCTTTAACAAAAAGTTCACCTTTTAAATCTTGCATTGTTCCACTTGCAAACATATCAATACTACCATTTTGTAAAATTTTTTTATCTGAAAGTGCATTTATAAAGCTACTATTTGCATCATATAAAAAGATATCCAAATAACCCTCTTTATCCTCACTATATGTAAATTTCATATCTTGATTTTCTAGATATATAAATTTTCTATTATCATCAACATTTAACTCATATTTTGTAGCTATAACTCTATTTTTATTATTTAAAATGAAAGTTGTATCTTCGCCACTTACAAATAACTTAATTCCAAGTTTACTATCGCTATCTTCTTCAATACTTTTATCTTTATTTGGCGTATTGTAAAAAATTTCATACTCTTTTGTAAAAATTGTATAGTTATTTTTATCAATATTAAGAAGTAAATCATCATTTATAGTTGAAATATCAACAACATCATCTTTATATCTACCTTTTATATCAAAATAATCTACCTCTTTTTTATTTTTGTGTAAAATAATAGGAAGTTTTGGAGTTGCAACTAATGCATTAAATAATATGGATTCATCATCTTCAATCTTAACTTCTCCATTTTTTATATAAAATTTTTGTGAAAATATATCAAGAGTTGAGTTTTTTAAATCTACTTTAATATTTTTTATTCCATCTTTTTTACCTTTTGAAGATCTATTTTCAACTACTACTTCATAACTGTCTAAATAAATAGATATATACTTATCAATATTTAATTTTAGGCTCTCATCTATTGAAGAGATTTTTACACTATTATTTATAATATTTGCATAAACTTCCAATGAATCAACTTTTTTACCATCTTTTTTTAAAGGAAGTTCCAGTCCACTAATATTTGCCTCAAAATGTATTCTATTTTCATCAAAAATATTTATTAAAATATTTCCATCTTTTATAGAATTTGATTTTAAAATAGTTGAATAGTTGTAAAATTTTGATAAATCATCAATTTTGATATTTAATTTTTCATCATAATTTATATCTACACCAAGCTCTTTCAAAGATATCTCTATTTTATCTTTAAAATCCATTGAAATATCACTTTTTTTGGATTTTAAATCAATAATTGAATCATCTTTTACAGCCAAATATATTTTTCTAATATCAACTTCACCAACAGCTTTTAAATTTTTTAAGTCAAAAATTAAATCTGTTTTTGCATCAACAATATCTTTATAGATAAATCTTGAATCTTTAATATACAAATTATTATTATCCAAAATAACTTTTGAGTTATTAGTTTTAAACTCAAAAGTTCCAATAGCAATAGTTGAGGGATTAAGTTCAAAATTACCATTAACTCCTATTTGTTTTTCACTGTTATATGGAATAGTTAAAAGTAGTTTTGCATCTGTTTTTCCACTTTTTTGAATAAGTGGTAAATTTATATGATAAGCACTTAAAATATCTAAAACTTCACTATCTAAAGAAGTTTTTGTCTCAATATTTATTAATACTTCACCTTTTTTACTATCTTCAATATTGTTTATTTGAACAAAACTATTTTTCAGCTCTTTGCTCTTATAAAAGGCATCAACTAATGAGATCTTTAAAAAACCATCTTTAAATTTTGCATCTAATCTTTTTGCTTTAATAGCATCTAAATCTTTATGAAACTTAATATTTGCATCAGTTATTGTAAGCAAGCCTTCCAAAGAGCCAAGAATCATATTTTGATTATTTAAATCATACTCTCCATAAAATGAGTCTAATTTAAATTTTCCATCTATATTGTCATACAACCAAGAGTTAGCAACTTCAGGTAAATCTAAATATTTTTTTAAAAAATGTAAATTACTAAACTCCTTACTATTGATAAAGAATTTCATAAGTCCATCTTTAATTCCAATATTTGATTCTAAAACCATATCTTTGTAATATATAAAACCATTATAGTTTAACTCTTTATCAAAATAGTCAAGATTTGCTCTACCTTGAAAATTAACTTGATAATCTTTTAAATATAGATTCTCAAGATCTAAAAAAATCTTACTTTTTGTACCACTTATTTTTACTAAAACAGATAAAAATCTATTCTCTAAGTGAAGATTATTATTTTTAAAGAGTATTGAAAAATTATTATTATTTATAGATAAGTTTTTTATATCTATCTCTTTAAACAGAGTTATAATTTTTGGAAGAATTGTTAAATCTTTTTTTGAAGCTTCAAAAGAGTCTTCAGCTTTACTTGAAATATACTTATATTCAATATTATCAACTTTTAATATAAGCTTTTTATCTAACTTAATATAAAATTGCGAAATCTTAATACCAAAAAGTGAGAATGAGTTGATAAATATACCTGAAGATAAAAGCATAAATGTTAAAAATATTGGAAAAATTAAAAGTAGAACTAATGCTTTTTTAAGACTCATAAACACTGTAAATATTATCCTTATTGCTTTTATTATGATACTTTATTATCTTACTATGCCAGTAGTTACATCGAAGGTTTTATATATTCCACAAGGCAGTACAAAGTCAATTATATCATACTTAAATAAAAATTCTTACGAACTAAATAAGATAGATGAGATAATATTAAGTCGTTTTGGTTATGTTCAAAGTGGCTGGATTGACCTAAAAGTTAATGAACTTACAAAAATGGATTTTTTAATCAAACTTTTAAAATCTAAAGCTGCTTTAAAATCTATTACTTTAATACCTGGAGATACTTATTACTTTTTTATAAAAAAAATTGCTAGTGAGTTTAATCTAGATGAAAAAAAATTGTATGAAACATATAATAAATACGCATTTAGGTTAGATGGAAATATATTAGCAGAAACTTACTCTCTACCAATAGGAATGAGTGAAGAGGAGATTATTTTATATCTTCTATCACATACAAATCAAAAATATGAAGAGTATTCAAATAAAATTTTTGGAACTTATGATAAAGAGCAGTGGTATAAATATGTAACTTTAGCATCAATTATTCAAAAAGAGGCTGCAACTATTAATGAAATGCCTATAGTTTCAAGTGTAATTTATAATAGATTAAAAAGAAAAATGCCACTTCAAATGGATGGAACTTTAAATTATGGTGAGTATTCAAACTCTATTGTAACTGCTATGAGAATAAAAGAGGATAATAGTTCATATAATACTTATAAAAATAGAGGTATTCCTAAAAATCCAGTTTGTGCTGTAAGTTTAGATGCAATCAAAGCTGCAATATTTCCTGTAAAAAGCAACTATTTATATTTTGTAAGAGACAAGACAACTGGTTTACATAAATTTTCATCAACATATAGTGACCATAAAAGTAACATAAATTCAAATATTGGAGTTATAAAAAATTATTCAAAAATAAATGAAAATCCCACAGATATAGATAAAGAGGCTAGTGATATTATGAAAAATGATATAACTAAACAAAAAGTTCCATCTATAAAAGATCTCTTTAATAATATAAATTAATATGTGAATATTTGAAACAATCAAATATTTGCATCTTCTTAAATATTCAATTTCAATAGTTTTAAACCAAACAAAGAGTACAATCCCAAAATATATTTTAAAAATTAGGATGGAAAAATGGCACAAATTATTTACACAAAAGTTGATGAGGCACCAGCTTTAGCAACATACTCTTTTTTACCAATCGTACAAGCTTTTACAAAAAGTTCTGGTATACAAATGGTTCAAAAAGATATTTCACTAGCTGGAAGAATTATCGCAGCTTTCCCTGAAAACTTAAAACCTGAGCAAAAAATTGGTGATGCTTTAGCTGAGCTTGGTGATATGACTCAAAATCCAGATGCAAATATTATTAAACTACCAAATATCTCTGCATCAATCCCTCAATTAAAAGCAGCTATTGCTGAACTTCAATCAAAAGGTTATAACATTCCAGATTATGACTCAAGTGAAGAGGTAACTGCAAGATACTCAAAAATATTAGGAAGTGCTGTAAATCCAGTATTAAGAGAAGGAAACTCAGATAGAAGAGCTCCAAGTGCTGTTAAAAACTATGCAAAAAATAATCCACACAAAATGGGTGTTTGGGCAAAAGATTCTAAAACTGATGTTGCTCATATGAATGCTGATGATTTTTATGGAACTGAAGTTTCAACAATTCTAGACAAAGAAGATAACTTTAAAATTTCTTTTGTTGGAAAAGATGGAAAAGAGACTGTTTTAAAAGCATCTTTACCACTTGAAAAAGGAGAAGTTGTTGATGCAACTAAACTTTCTGCAAAATCTTTACAAGAGTTTTATCAAAAAGGAATTGATGAAGCTAAAAAAAGAGATGTTTTATTATCACTTCACTTAAAAGCTACAATGATGAAAGTTTCTGATCCAATTATGTTTGGATTTGCTGTAAAAGTATATTTCAAAGATTTAATTGCAAAACATAGCTCAACTTTTGAAAAAATTGGTGTTAACTTTAACAACGGTTTAGGTGATTTATACTCAAAACTTGACCAAGTTGATGATGCTACTAGAGCTCAAATTTTAGCTGATATTGATGCAGTGTATGCTTCTCAACCAAGACTTGCTATGGTAAACTCTGCAAAAGGTATCACAAATTTACATGTTCCATCTGATGTTATTATTGATGCATCTATGCCTGCTATGATTAGAGGTGGTGGAAAAATGTGGAATAAAGAGGATAAAGAAGAAGATACTTTAGCTATGATTCCTGATAGATGTTATGCTACAACATATCAAGTTATAATTGATGATTGTAAGAAAAATGGAGCTTTAGATCCAAAAACTATGGGTTCAGTTCCAAATGTTGGATTAATGGCTAAAAAAGCTGAAGAGTATGGAAGTCACGATAAAACTTTCCAAGCAAAAGCTGATGGTAAAATAGTTGTAACAAATAAAGCTGGAGAGACTGTATTTAGCTTTGATGTTGATAATGGTGATATCTTTAGAATGTGCCAAACTAAAGATGAACCAATTAAAGACTGGGTAAAACTAGCAGTTAATAGAGCAAGATTATCAAATACTCCAGCGGTATTCTGGTTAGATAAAAATAGAGGTCATGATGCTAAAATGATTGAAAAAGTTGAAAAATACTTAAAAGATTATGATTTAACTGGTCTTGAAATATCTATTAAATCTCCTGATGATGCTATGCAATACTCACTTGATAGAATGAGAAAAGGTCTTGATACAATTTCTGTTACTGGAAATGTATTTAGAGATTATAATACAGATCTATTCCCAATTTTAGAGCTTGGAACAAGTGCAAAAATGTTATCAATTGTTCCACTTATGAATGGTGGAGGACTGTTTGAAACAGGAGCTGGTGGATCTGCTCCTAAACATGTTCAACAACTTCAAGAAGAGAACTATTTAAGATGGGATAGTTTAGGTGAGTTTATGGCACTTGCTGCTTCATTTGATCATTTAGCTAATACTCAAAATAATAAAAAAGCAGCTGTTTTAGCAAAAACTTTAGATAAAGCTACTGGAACTTTCCTAATCAACGATAAATCACCTGCTAGAAAAATTGGAAGCATTGATAATAGAGGAAGTCATTTCTATCTTGCAATGTACTGGGCAGATGAGTTAGCAAAACAGAATGATGATGCTGAATTAAAAGCTGAATTTACTCCAATTGCAAAAGCAATGAATGAAAATGAAGCTCAAATTTTAAAAGAGCTTACTGAAGTTCAAGGAAAACCAGCAAATACAGGTGGTTACTACCTATTTGATGATGAATTAACTTCAAAAGTTATGAGACCATCTGCAACACTTAATAAAATTATTGGATAATTTTATTTAAACAAGAGAGCTTCTCTCTCTTGTAAAACTCAATTTTATACTCACTATTTTTTATTATTAATCATAAATTGATGAATATCAAGAATATTTAATATATTTTAATCTATAATTTATTACTTCATACAAAAAGGGAAAAAATGAAAAAAATAGTTATAGCTTCAACAATTTTAGCAGCAACATTTGCGCTTGCAAATCCTTATGCAAAATGTGCGGTATGTCATGGTGCAAATGGAGAAAAAGTAGCTCCAGGTGGAAAATCTAAAATCATTAAAGATATGACAAAAGAGGATTTTATAGCTGCTTTAAAAGGTTATCAAAATGGAACTTATGGTGGAGCACAAAAAGCTTTAATGATTCCTCAAGTAAAAGGAATGGATGAAGCAACAATGAAAGAGATTGCAGACATGATTATAAAATAATAAAAATAGCTAGTTATCTAGCTATTTTTTAATCCTATATATTTTAACTCTTCTAATAATTTTTTTAAATCTTCTCTCTCTTTTAACAAGTTTTTTATAATAATATCTTTGTCATCTTCAATATTTTCTATATTTTTTTGCTCCAAAATCTTTCCTAAATGAAATAAAAAAACATTATCATCTTTTTTATACTCTAGCTTATTACACTCAATTACAATTTGTGGCTTATCTTCACCTAAACTGTTTTGTAATAACAATTTTTTTATATCTTTTATTTCATAAAAAATTGCATCATCAATTATTTTTGGATTAAACAACTCTTTTTTCCAGTAAGTTGTTGCTGGTTTAACTACTGTTTTCTCTTTTTTTAAATATATTTTTTCAAATAAATCTTTATTTATAGATAACTTATACAAAACCCACCTCTTTTTAAAAGCTCTATTATATTGAAATAACTTTACAAATGGTAAAATAAAATAAAAAAGGTAGTTTTATGATTAAAAGTTTTTTTAGTAAAAGAGTGAAAATTTTATTAGTTTTTATTGCTTTAGCATCTATTCTATTCTATATTTTTAGTGATAAAAAAGTGACTCAAACAATTTTTGAGCTTGAGGATATTGAACTTTTATCACTATCAAAAAAAGCAAAAAATAGTGCAATTGATCAAGAAAAAGAGAGCAAAGAGTTTTTAAAAAAATATTTTTTAGTTTGGGAACAAGATAATATAAGTATCTCTAAAGAGGATGCTTTATGGGGATTTTCAATCAAAGATGTTACAAGATATTTAGAAAACTTCTCTAAAATAGACTCAGAATGGCTAGAAAAAGAGAAGATTAATTCAAATTTTGAAGAGTTTAATACTCTAAATAAAAAAGCAATAACAATAAAAAATACAAATATAAGAGTTTTTCCTACAATATCACCTATATTTAAAAATCCAGAAGCTCTAGGAGAAGGTTTTCCATTTGATTATAATCAAAATTCACTTCTAAAAATAAACTCTCCATTAATGATTTCTCATCTTTCAAAAGACAGAGCTTGGGCTTTTATTGAATCAGGATTTGTTTATGGTTGGGTTAAAATAGATGATATTGCTTTTGTTGATGATAAATTTATAAATGAGTTTAAAAATGAAAACTATTTTATTACTATAAAAGAAGATTTTGCAATTTACAATCCAAATTTTATTGAATATATAAAAGCTAGCACAATTTTTCCTAAAAAAAAGAATAGATATTTAATAGCAACAAAAGATAGATTTATGAATGCAAGAATCGATTTTATAGATATAAAAGATGATTATATTAGCTCTTTTCCACTTGAATTTAATTTAGAAAATAGAGTAATAGTATTAAAAGAGTTTTTAAATGAGCCTTATGGTTGGGGTGGACTTTTTGCAAACAGGGATTGCTCTAGTTTCACTCAAGACTACTTTTCTATTTTTGGAAAATTAATTGCAAGAAACTCAAAGGCTCAAACTTCATTTGGAGAGTATATTGATTTGAGTGATAAATCAAACGAAGAGAAAAAAAGATTTATAAAAAATAGTGCAAAACCATTCTCAACTTTAGTATATCTTCAAGGGCATATAATGCTTTATATTGGAAATTTAGATGGTGAACCACTTTTAGTTCACAATATTTGGAGTATAAAACTAAAAGATAAAGATAATAATGAAAAGAGACAAATAGTTGGAAAAACTGTAATATCTACTCTTGAAATTGGAAAAGAGCTAGAAGAGTATGATAGTGAAAATAGTGTTTTAAGTAGAGTTTTAGGAGTAACTATTTTTTAGTTACTCTTCGTCAAATAGAGGATTTACAATCATTGAATCAAGAACTTGATTTTTAAATTTTAACTCTTCTAGTTGCATACTTAAAAAGCTATTCTCCTCTTTTAATGCTACATAATGTGCATAAAGTCTATTTATATCCTTGCTTGTATAGTAGATATTATTTTTTACATAAATTCTTGGAAAAAATATTAGTATTGATAAAAAAAATATCAAATATGCTATTTTTAAAGAGTTTTTACTATTTAAACTAATCAAATTTAAATATCCTTAATTTTGCACTTCTACTTCTAGGATTTTGTTTTATCTCTTCAAAGCTTGCAACAATTGGTTTTTTAGTTATTACTTTTCCTAAAGAGTTATTATTTCCACATTCGCATCTAAATACTGCTGCTGGACAAATACAACTTTGACTCCATTTTTTAAAGTAATTTTTAACAACTCTATCTTCTAGTGAATGAAAAGATATGATAGCAACTATACAATTTTTAAATTTTGCTTTTTCAATAGAGTCAAAAAGTCTTGTTAAAACACCAATCTCATCATTTACCTCAATTCTTATTGCCTGAAAAATAAGTGTTGCTGGATGAATTTTTCCTTTTGGAAGTTTTTTATAAAAAAATTCAGAAAGCTCTTTTGAACTATAATATGGTCTATTTGAAACAATCAAATTAGCAATTTTTTTATACTCTTTAATCTCTCCATATTCTCTTAATATATTTTCCAATTGTAGTTGTGAATAACTATTTACAACAGCTGAAGCATCTAAACTTTGAGATTGATTCATCCTCATATCAAGATTTTCAGAGTTAAAAGAGAAGCCTCTTTCAAGCTTATCTAACTGTAAAGAAGATACACCAATATCTGCTAAAACACCTTTTATTGGATACTCTTTAAAATTTGATATTACATTTTCAAAATTTGAAAAACTAAACTCAACTCTTTTTTCAAACTCTTTTAATCTTATTTTTGAAAATTCTAAAGCCTCTATATCTTGATCATTACAAATCAATTTAATATTGTCGTTTTGCTTTAATAATCCACTACTATGTCCTGCATAGCCTGTTGTACAATCTATTATAAATCCATCATTTATAGTTTTAAAAGCATCCAAGACCTCATTATACAAAACTGGAATATGTGGAATTTCTTGCAATTTAATCCTTTTATTAAAAATGGTGTATGATACCAAAAAATAATTTAAGGCATAAGATGTTAAATCAAGATACTATAAAACTTCTATCAGAATTATCACTATCAATGTTTACAAAAAACTTTTTTGGGATATATCAAGGAGCAATATCTGCAAAATTAGATTTTGATCACTTTGTAATAAATTCAAAAGATGCAGTGTTTGATAACCTTGATGAAAAATCATTTTGTACTTTAAATATGAATAAAGTTGACTATAGGTGGAATATAGCAAGTCTTGATTCATATACTCACTCAACAATTTATACAAATATTCATGAAGCAAAATATATTGCATTTGCAACTCCTATTTATACAACTGCTTATACATTGGTTCATGATAATATTGTTTTTGAAGATTATATTGGGAAAATGGTTTTTGGAGAACTTGGGATATACAATCCTGGAGATTTAAAAACATGGAGCAAAAGAAGTGCACTTGAAATAACAAAAGAGATAAAAAAAACAGAACATAATCTTTTAGTTATAAAAGGGATTGGGGTTTATATTTATGATAGAAATATTCATGAACTTGTTAAAAAGGTAGCTATACTAGAGAATTCTTGCAGACTTTTGAGTATCAAAAGTACCTTTAAGTAGTTTTTTATATAAAAACATCGAATTGATAATAATTTTAGGAAACTTAAAGTTTAAATAGAATAAAGTTTTAAAATTTTAATTTATATGAGGAGTTACCCTATGAACAAAGCTGAATTTATTGATGCAGTTGCTGCAAAAGCGGGATTATCTAAAAAAGATGCAAAAGGTGCAGTTGATGCAGTTTTAGAAACTATAACAGAAGCTTTAGTTAAAAAAGATTCTGTAAGCTTTATAGGATTTGGAACATTTACTACAGCTGCAAGAGCTGCTAGAGTTGCAAAAGTTCCAGGAACAGACAAAACTGTAAATGTACCTGCAACAACTGTTGCTAAATTTAAAGTTGGAAAAGCTTTAAAAGAAGCAGTTGCAAAATAAGTTCGCTTATTTTATAGTGTAAAAGAGTTTATCTATCTTAGATAAACTCTTTTTTTAATTTTAAAATTATGCCGCTGTGGTGAAATTGGTAGACACAAGGGATTCAAAATCCCTCGCCTTTTTGGCATGTCGGTTCGAGTCCGACCAGCGGTACCACTTAAAAAATCTTCTCTTGACCTAATCTATAAATTGCAAAATCATATTTTATAGGATCATTTGCTTCAAACTCTTTTAATTTTTTTGTTATTTCTAAAGCTGATTTTAGATTATATGTCTTGTTTTTTAGAAGTCCTAATTTTTGTGAAACTTTAAAAGTATGAGTATCTAAAGGTAAAATCAAATCTTTTTTATCTATATTTTTCCAAAGCCCAAGATCTATATTATCATCTCTTACCATCCATCTAAGATACATATTCCATCTTTTATATGGAGAATTTGACTCTTTTATATTTCCATTTTTATCTCTTTTAAAACTATTTCCAACTAAAAAATCAAATCCAGCAGATGAGTAGTTTGACTCCTCTTTAATATTTTTTATAACAAAATCAATACCCTCTAAAACACTATTTTCATTTTTATAAGCTTTATAAAATAACTCTTCTAAATTAGTTTTATCTTTTAATCTTTTAAAAGTTTTAAATACAGCTATCACATCAGAGCTATTTTGAAATCTATAGTAGTGATTTTTTAACTCTTTTTCTATAATTTCATCACTTTTATCTAATAGTGAAAAATCTAAACTATCTAAAAATTTAACTATTAATCTTGCATTTCCATAAGCAAACAAAGCACAAAGCAAAATAGAATAGTGACATTTTTGTCTTTTTGCAACAATTAATGGATCTGGCTTTTCATAGCTTACTTCAAAAATATTATTTCTAGCATTAACTTCAATATCTAAAAGCTTTTTTAATTCTATATCTTTTTGTGTCATTTAAATTCCAAAATTAGTTTTGGGTATAATAGCCAAAATTTTATTAGGAATCTTATGAAAAATATACTAATTACAGGTTGTTCAAGTGGTATTGGACTTGAAACTGCACTATTTTTAAAAAACAACAATATAAAAGTTTACGCAAGTGCAAGATGCGAAAAAGATGTAGAGATTTTAAAAAATTTAGGTTTTAAAACTTTTAAGATTGATGTTACAAAAAAAGATGAAATAAGTTTTGCTTTAAATGAAATTTTAAAAGAGGATAAAAAACTTGATTCTGTTTTTAATAATGCTGGTTTTGCAATTCCAGGGGCTATTGAAGATATAAAAACTGATGATTTAAAAGAGCTTTTTGATACAAACTTTTTTGGACTTCATGAGATTACAACTCAAGCTATGAAGATATTTAGAACGCAAGGATATGGAAAAATAATTCAACACAGCTCAGTTTTGGGAATTATCTCTTTAAGATTTAGAGGAGCTTATAATGCTAGTAAATATGCAATTGAAGGATTGTGTGATACTTTAAGATTAGAGACTTTAAATAGTAATATTTATGTAAGCACAATAAATACTGGACCCGTTACTTCAAAATTTAGAGAAAACTCTTTAAAAAATTTTAAAGAAAAAATTAATATAAAAAGTAGTTTCTGGAAAAACTCTTATGAGAGTGAACTAAAAGCAAGACTTGAAAGTAGTGATGATAAAGGAGCTTTTACACTTCCACCAATAAGTGTTGCTAAAGTTGTTTTAAAAATTTTAGAGTCTTCTAAGCCAAAACCAAGATACTATGTAACAAAAGCTACATATATATTAGGTTTTGCAAAGAGAGTTTTAAGTACATCTTGGCTTGATAAATTGCTTGTTAAAATCTAATTTTTTACAAGCTCTTTCTTATTTGCCATATTTTGCAGATAATCACTTATTTGAATTAGACAAAAAGTTATAATAAATATCATAAATCCTGGAAAAAAACTAACCCACCAAGCAATATCTATTACAGTTTTTCCATCACTTAACAAACTTCCCCAGCTCATTTGTGGTGGATTAATTCCAAGTCCCAAAAAAGAAAGCCCTGATTCTGCTAAAATTGAACCAGCAACTCCAAATGAAAAAGAGATTAAAAAAATAGGCGCTAAAAGTGGAGCAAAATATTTTAAGATAATTTTTGTTTTACTCACACTTGATACTTTTAGAATCTTTATAAATGGTTTATTTGATAGTGCAAAACTCTCACTTCTTATCATTCTTGACATACCTATCCAACCCGTTATTGAAATAACAACAATTAAAATAAGAGTGTTTGCTTCAATATATGAAACTAATGCTAAAAGTAAAAAGAATGTTGGAAAAGTTAAAAATAGATCAATTATAATTGTAACTGCTTTATCAACATTTCCTTTAAAATAACCTGCAGTTATTCCAACAATAAGTCCTAAAAAAGATGAAAAACTAGCAGCTAAAAATCCAATAATCAGTGAAGTTTGACCACCTTGCAAAACCCTAGCAAAAACATCTCTTCCTAATCTATCTGTTCCCATTATATGTTCAAAGCTAGGAGCTAAAAGAATCTTTTGTGGATTTAACTCATAAGGTGAAACTGTATAAAAAATTGGCAAAATAAACATTGCCAAACTAACAGTTACCAACAAAATAAAGGCAAATCTAAACATCAAATAGTATAACTATAATAAGATAGTGAACTTTTGCCAAATTTTCTAGTTTTTTCTAAACTAAATTTTCCTAGAATCTTTGGAACTTCAAGTTTTGACTCATGCTCAATTATGATTTTAAAAATATTATCTGACTCTATATTTTCAATCATTCTAAAAGATTTATCATAAATATCATTCATTCCATCTCTATAGTCAAAAGGTGGATCAACATATAAAACTATCTCATCTTTAGAATTTTTTAAAAAGTCTAAAATTAAAGGTGTTTGAACAAAGGCATTTCCTTGGATTGTTTGACACTTTTCAATATCAACTTTTTTACAATTTTTTAATAAAATTGAGTAAGAGTTCTTATCAAGTTCTATAAAATAAGCTCTTTTTGCACCTCTACTAATAGCTTCAAGACCAATAGAACCACTTCCAGCGAATGACTCTATAAATATTTTATCAATAATATCAAATTGCAAAACATTGAAAACTGACTCTTTTAAAACAGCTTTTGAACTTCTTGTAACATCAAGAGATGGTAAATCTAAAATTTTTCCTTTGTAAGCACCTGCTATAATTTTTGTTGTTGGTTTTGCTTCTTTCATATTTTTGCCTTTTATAGATTATCTAGCGTAACTTTCAGCTCTTAACTCTCTTATTACATTTATTTTTATCTCACCTGGATATTGAACTTTCTCTTCAATCTCTTTTGCTATCTCAGTTGCCAATAAAACTGCCTCATCATCATTTACAAGATTTGCATTTACTATAACTCGCACTTCTCGTCCAGCATTAATAGCATAAGCATTTGTAACACCAATTTTACTTGTAGTTATATTTTCAATCTCTTCAACTCGTTTTAAGAAGCTCTCTAAAACTTCTCTTCTTGCCCCTGGTCTTGCAGCACTTAAAGCATCAGCTGCACAAACAGCTGCACTTTCAACATTTATTGGCTCTTCATGACCATGATGAGCATAAATTGCATTTATCACAGTTTCACACTCTCCATATCTTTTACAAATATCAGCACCTAAATCAACATGACTTCCAGGAGCTTCATGAGTTAAAGCTTTTCCAATATCATGCATAAGTCCAGCTCTTCTTGCAAGTATTGCATCTCCACCCATTTGTGCAGCAATAAGACCTGCTAAATGAGCAACTTCTAGTGTATGTGCAAGTGCATTTTGTCCATAACTTGCTCTATATCTTAATCTTCCAACAAGTTTGATAAGTTCAGGATGCATAGATTTAATTCCAAGTTCCATAACAACATCTTCACCCTCTTTTTGAATATTTTTATCAAATTCAGCTTTTACTTTTTTGTAAATTTCTTCAATTCTTGCTGGTTGAATTCTTCCATCTTCAAGTAGCTCTTGAATTGTTCTTGTAGCAATGGCACGTCTGTATAGATTAAAAGATGAAACCGTAATTGTATTTGGAGTATCATCTATAATAATATCAACACCTAAAAGCATCTCTAATGCTTTTATATTTCTACCCTCTTTTCCAATAATCTTTCCTTTTGTCTCTTCATCATTTAAAGGAATATTATTTATAAGTCTCTCTGCTGCAAACTCTCCTGCATATCTAGTAACTGCTTGAGACAAAATATTATTAATCTCCTGTTTTGAGTTTTGCTCAGCAAGTTTATATTTTTTTCTAAATATTGAAGATATTGTAGCTCGTGAATCCTCTTCAACTTTTTTTAACATCAACTCTTTTGCTTCACTTTTTGTAAGACCAGAACCATTTTCTAAGATCTTCATAGCTTCTAAAGTTTTTTGTTCATAAGTCTTTTTTTGCTCTTCTAAACCATCTTTTAGAGTTTTAATTTTTCTATTATTCTCTTCAATTTGCTCTTTTTCTCTTTTTATAGCTTTTAATTCACTCTCTAAATGCTCATTTAAATCTTTCTCTTTTTTCTCTATTTTAAAGAGCATATTCTCATACTCTTTTCTAGCATTTTTAAACTCCCTATCACACTCAAACTTTGCTTTTAGCTGAGCGTCTTTTAGTGCAACTTCAGCTTCATGCTCAATTATTCTTGCTTTTGCTTTTGCTTGTTCAATAAATACTTCAAACTTTGCTTTATGTATTTTTCTAACAACAAAAACAGTAATTGCAGAACTTAAAAAAGCTACAACTATTGCCAATATTATACTCTCCATTTTAACCTATCCCGTAATTATATAATCTGCTTTTATATCGTAATTATCACTTAAAATCTCTTCACTTTTACAAAGTACTAATTGAGTAAATATTATTGTAGGTTTATAATCTAATCTATCAAAAAATCTATCATACATCCCTTTTCCAAAACCGATTCTTTTATTAAGTTTATCAACACCAACTATTGGAACAACTGCCAAATCTATTTTTGGTGGTTTTATAAATGAATTGTTTGGCTCTTTTATGTTGAAGCTTTTTTTATTTAAAGGTAACCTATACTTTACAATTTTAAAGCTATCTTCAAACATATAAGGTACATAAATATTTTTTCTATTCATTCTTAGCTCTTGAATTAAAGGCTTAACATCTACCTCTAAATCTAAAGGCAAATAGAGCATTATATTGTTTGCATTATATTTTTTGATAATTTTTTTTAAATTATTAACAACTAATTTACTTTTTGAGTACCTTGAACTTTGCGCAATAGATTTTAATCTTTTTAAACACAACTTTCTAAAACTGCTCTTTTGATTTGTTATCATTTAAGCCTCTCTTAGGTAAAATCACTACCTAATTAACAATTTTACCTAAAGGAATTGAAATGAAGTTTAAAATTTTATCTATTTTTATAATTTTTATATCAATATTTTTTACAGCATGCGAGAATAAACCAAAAGAGGAGATAAAAAAAGTTGAAGAGTTTAAAAAATACTCTTTAAAAACTACAGATAACTCTACAATTAATATAACTCTAAAAGATAATAAAATTTTATTAGAAAATAGTGACAATAAGATAGTTCTTTTAAACTTCTTTACTACATGGTGCCCAGCTTGTAAGGCTCAATTTTCAAATTTAGTAAAACTACAAGATATATTTCAAAATGATATAATTATAGTTGGAATTTTACTTGAAGATTTAAAATCAGATGAAGAGATTCTTCAATTTATTACAAAGTATGATATAAACCATCCTATTACAAACTCTTCAAATGGAATTGAACTAGCAAAAGAGTTAGGTGGAATAAAAGCAATTCCAAAACTTTTTATTTTGGATAAAGAGGGTAATATATTTGAGACAATTACAGGGATATCTCCAACAGAGATGTTAGATATTAAAATTAAAAAATTATTAGAGAGATAAGATGTTTGGATTTTTAAAAAAAGATAAAAATAGTTCCACTGAAGCTGAAAATAAAAACTTTTTATCTAAAGCTTTAGATAAAACTTTTTCATCTATAAAAACTATTGTTCCACAAAAAAAAGAGAAGATTAGTTTTGAAGATATTGAAGAGCTTTTAATAGAAGCTGATGTTGAGTATGAGATTATTGAAAAGGCTATGAATGGACTTCCAGCTATGATTTCAAGAAGAGAGTTAAGACATAGACTTGTAATGCTTTTTGAGCATAGTGTTGATGTTGATTTTACAAAATTTGAAAAACCTTTTGTAAGACTTATAATTGGAGTTAATGGAGCTGGTAAAACTACAACTATTGCTAAACTTGCTAATAGGCTTAAAAAAAGTGGGCAAAGTGTTATTTTAGGAGCTGGAGATACATTTAGAGCAGCTGCAATTGAGCAATTAAGCTCTTGGGCAAACAGACTTGATATTCCAATAATCAAAACAAAACAAGGTCACGATTCAAGTGCTGTTGCATTTGATACAATAAATTCAGCAATCTCAAGAGATATTGATAATGTAATAATTGATACAGCAGGTAGACTTCAAACTCAAACAAATCTAAACAATGAGTTGAAAAAAATAGTTAGAATTTGTGAAAAAGCTTTAAATAATAAACCATTTTTAAAAATCATGATTCTTGATGGAACACAAGGAAACAGTGCAATAGCTCAAGCAAAAGCTTTTAATGAGATGGTAAAAGTTGATGGGATTATTGTTACAAAACTTGATGGAACAGCAAAAGGTGGAGCACTTTTTTCAATATCAAATCAACTAGAACTTCCAATTTTTTATATAGGAATTGGAGAGAAAGAGGATGATTTAATTGAATTTAGTCCTGATTCATTTGTTGATAGTTTACTTGATGAGATATATTTAAAAGAAGAATAAGGGGGAAAGTTATGAAAAAACAAAAAAGAGTTAAGGGGTTTTTTGAAGATTTACTACTAGTATCTTTAATTTTAGTAGTTATTTATGCAATCTATTTTTTTGTTTTTAAAGATAACAATGAAACAAAAGAGCCTGTTACAACTGCCGTTTCAAAAGAGAATAGATTTTTTAAAAATCTATATGAAGAGATAAAAGAGTCTTTATTTACAGATATTCAAAGTCAAGAAAAAATTGAGCTAAGAAATATTCAAAATATACATAATATTGAAGAGTTAAATTCAAATAACAACTACCTAAACTACTCAAGAGAAAAAATATTATCAATTAGAAATGAAGATATATCAGCTAAAGAGAATTTAGAAAAGTTAGAAAAAGAGAGTTTAAGCGAAGAAGAGTTAAATCAAGAAGAATCTAATACTAATGATATTAACTCTTTAGAAGAGAAGAATATAACTCAAATATCAGAAGAAAAAGCTGAAGTTGTTGAAGAAACAAAGTTAAGTGAAAACACTCAAGAACAAAAGAGCAAAGAGAATGAGATATCTTTTAATATAACAGAAAATGAAGAACAAAAAAAAGTTCCTAAAAACTACAAAAGAGATGAAAATAGTATTGATGTAAAAAAATCAGGTGAACTATTTAATAACTTTAGAAGTAAAGTTTATGAAAATATCAAAAAGAATATCCCCTCTTCTGCTTTAGAAAAAGGTAAGCATGTAAATATTAGAGTAACTATCTTAAAAAATGGTGGATATGAGGAGTTAATCTTTGTAGATGGTAGTATCTATAACTACGACATGATAAAAGAGCAGATTCAAAATGTTTTTCCTCTTGAAATTGATGAGAGTATAAAAGGAATTTTTCCAAGATACTATAGAATGAAAATCAACTTTTAATAAGATTTTACTCTAAAAAACTCTCTATCTTTTGAAAATATTTATCTATATTTTCAAAAGAGTGATTACCACCCTCTTCTACTATCAAATTTGTATTTTTTAAAATATTTTCGGCAATTTTATAATCCAAAACTTCATCACCACTTTGCAAAAGAGTAAATATATTTTTAGGATTTTTAAGCTCTTTTACTTCATAATCTTTTAAAGAGTTTATATGCTCTTTAGTAAATTCAAACTTTGAATCATCAAAATAGTTTTTTATATAGTTTGCACCTTCATAGCGACTTAAAGTATTTAGAGGTTTTATTGCTGGATTTATTAAAACAGCTTTTAAACTATACTTATTTGCTAAATATAGTGCATAATACCCACCCAAAGATGAACCAATTAAATGAACATTTTGATTTAATTTTAAAAAAACTTCAATTATTTGCTCTAAATTATTAATTGCTAATTTTGGAATAGTAGGAAGTGAAGGATGTATTAAATCATCTTTAAAATACTCTTTAAACTCTAAAGCTTTTTTCCCAAAACCTGAACTTGAAAAACCATGAAGATATAAAATCATATTAAACCTTAAAAAAATTTATAAATTGTACTAAGAATAAGATTACACTTTGCAATATTTTTACTCTTTTTAAAATATTTTCGATAGAATCACTCAAATTTTAAAAGGTTTTTTATGGCAAAGAAAAAAAATACACTATTTGAGTGTCAACATTGTGGTGAACAATCTAGCAAATGGCTTGGAAAATGTCCAAATTGTGACTCATGGGATAGTTTTTTAGAACTCAATGCAGATCAACAAGAGGTCTTAAAGCAGACTATTAAAGTAAGCAGTGAAGCTTCAAAAGCAAGACCAATTACAGATATAAAACAAGATGATGTAGAAAGATTTTCATCTTTTAACTATGAATTTGATTTGGTTTTAGGAGGTGGAGTTGTTCCTGGAAGTTTAACACTTATTGGTGGAAGTCCAGGAGTTGGAAAATCAACACTTTTATTAAAAGTAGCTGGAAGTATTGCCAAAAGTGGTAAAAAAGTTTTATATGTATCAGGAGAAGAGAGTGCTGGTCAGATAAAATTAAGAGCAAATAGACTTGATGCAAATAGTGAAAATCTATTTTTACTTAGTGAAATAAAACTTGAAGAGATTATGGATGAGTTACTAAGAGAAAACTATGAAGTATGCATAATTGACTCTATTCAAACAATATATTCAAGCCTTTTAAACTCAAGCCCTGGAAGTGTTTCACAAGTTCGAGAGATTACTTTTGAGCTTATGAGAAAAGCAAAAGAGTCAAATATTGCTATGTTTATAATTGGACATATCACAAAAGATGGAAGTATTGCAGGACCTAGGGTTTTAGAGCATATGGTTGATACTGTTTTATATTTTGAAGGAGAAGCTAGCAGAGAGCTTAGGATGCTTCGAGGTTTTAAAAATAGATTTGGAAGTACAAGTGAAATTGGAATTTTTGAAATGACTGCTGAGGGACTTATAAGTGCTAAAGATATTGCTAGTAAATTTTTTGATAAAAATAAGAGCCAAAGTGGTTCAAGCTTAACAGTCTCTATGGAGGGAAGTCGTGCAATTATTCTTGAAGTTCAAGCACTTGTAACAGAGAGTACTTATCCAAATCCAAAAAGAAGTGCAACAGGATTTGATGCAAATAGACTTACTATGCTTTTGGCACTTTTAGAGAAAAAACTAGATTTACCACTAAACAACTATGATGTTTTTGTAAATATTAGTGGTGGAATAAAAATAAAAGAGAGCAGTGCTGATTTAGCTGTAATTGCATCAATTATTAGCTCATTTAGAAATCGACCTATTTCAAAAGAGTCTGTATTTATTGGAGAGGTTAGTTTAACAGGTGAGATAAAAGATGTTTACTCTTTGGATATAAGACTAAAAGAGGCAAGTGCTCAAGGAATTAAAAAAGCTGTTGTTGCTCAAAAAATAAAACAAGATCTTGGAATAAAAGTGTTTGCAGTAGATGAAGTATCTAAGATGATAGAGTTATTTTAACTAGCGACTCTATTTGTCGCTAGTACTATTTTCATTGTCTAAAATAAACTGTTTATTTTTATAAATTGAGTGTATAAATGCTAAAGATATTGGAACTATTGCAAAAGTTGTAATTAGCATTGGTGGTAGATGATAAAAAATCTGTATCAACATAGATAAAGATAGAAGTCCAATTGACCACATAGCTCCATGTTCTAAATAGATATATTTAGCAACAACCTCTTTTTCTACCATATAAATTGTAAGGCTTCTTACAGCCATCGCTCCAACTCCAAGTCCAAGCATAATAATTACAACATTTTGAGTAATAGCAAAAGCCCCTAAAACACCATCAAGTGAAAAGCTCATATCTATCATCTCTAAATACATAAATGATATAAATCCACCACTTAACTCTGTAACTTTAGTGTCACTATTTTTATGATTTCCACTTTTTAACTCTATAAAACCTTTTAAAAGCTCAAGCAAATAAAAAGCAATAACACCTACAATCATTGGAACTAAAATCTCTAATTTATTTATAGTTACCAACTTATCTCCCATAACAACTTCATTTGGAGCTATATAGGTAATTGCTAACATTAAAAACATAACAAACAAAGCTTTAATATCACCTACTTTTGATAACTTAACAGCAATATTTTCAATATATTTAATCCAATGAACATCTTTATTCTCATCAAAAATAAACTTTAAAAATAGCATTAAAAGGAACATTCCACCAAAAGACATAATTATATGATGAGAGCTTTGAATTATTTTTTCATACTCACTTGGATTATTAATTGCTAAATTAAAAGAGTCAAGAAGTCCCATTGAAGTTGAGAAATATACAATTAAAATAGGAAATACAAATCTAACACCAAAAACAGCAATAATCATACCCCAAATAAGAAATCTTTTTCTCCAAACAACTGCCATTGTTGCTAAAATTGTTGCATTTACAACTGCATTATCAAAAGATAGACTAAGCTCCAAAACTGATAAAATAGTACCTTGATAAAGTGCAAAAAAACCACCATACAAATACAATAATACAGAAGCTACAAACCAAACTGCAAAAAGACCATAAAAATATGAAATTATAGGTTTTTGTTTCAAACTTATTCCTTAAAATTTTTTTGTGATTGTATCGAAAAAAGAATCTATTTTAGATTATCTCTGAACCATTTTTTACAATATCAACTCCAAATTTCTCTCTTAAAATCTGCAGTTTATTAGTTAATTTCTCTTTTTTTAAATCATCTTCATACTCAAAAAGATTATATGTATGACTATTTTGTTTTGCAAAATTAAATACAGTTATATAAAGTTGTACAACTCTATAATTTCTATGTATATCTGCTTTTAAAAATAGATCTTGCATATAGTTTTTAAAATCAAATTCATTAAAAATTGTATTTGTATTTAATTGTGATTTTGATTTTGTATTGTACTCATATCTTATTTGCAACTGATATGACAAAGGATTATAACCCTCTTTATTTACAATAAAACTAAGATACCTGCTTAAAATCATAACTCTTCTTTTAAGTTCATCTCTACTTAAAATTGGATCAAAACTTCTTCCAATTCCAAGAGATTTTCTCTCTTTATTTATTGTTAAACTATTATCTCTAATTCCACAAACTCTATTGTATGTATCAACTCCAACTTTACCCCAAGAGTAAAAAAGAGTTCTGTTTTTTCTAATATCTCCTAAAGTTTTAATATTATAACCAGATAGTTTTTCAACAAAAGATTTTCCAATACCTGTAAATTTTGATATTTCAATATCTTTTGTGAAACTCTCTATATCGTTTTGTTTTAAAACTTTAACTCCATTTGGTTTTGCAAAATCTGTCATAAGTTTTGATAGATATTTTGTTGGTGCAACTCCAATAGAGACTGGAAGATCCAACTCTTTTTCAATTTTTTCTTTTAATTTTTTGGCAAAATCAAAAGCCTCATCTTCTTCTATATATCCACTTAAATCTCCAAAAAACTCATCTATTGAAAATTGCTCAATTAGTGGGATTTCAAGCTCTAAAAGATTTTTTAAATTATTTGATAAATTATCATATAACTCAAAATTTGGTTTTATCATTTTTAATTTTGGACAAAATCTTAATGCCTCATTTACACTCATGGCTGTTTTTACTCCATAAGCTCTTGCTTCATAAGATGCAGTTGTTATAATTCCTCTAATTTTTCCATTTTCATCTAGAAAATAGTCTCTATCTTCAACACTTGAACTATCTAAAATTTTACTTGAAAAACTAGCACGGTTAGTTGCAACTTTTCTATGAACCTTTTTATTTGAAAAAATATCAACATTACTCTTTCCTCCAACAGCAACTGGAATGTTTAGCAAAGTTTTATCAATAGTTCTATGAGCAGAGACAAAGTAGCAATCTAAATCAAGGTGAATAAACATAGTGAAATTTTACTATATTATGTATAAATAGAACTATTTAGAGAAATTTATAAAATTTATTCATTAATTAATAAAAAATTAACACCTCTTTGCAATACTTCACAAAATTTATTTCAAAAAGGGAAAATTTATGAAAAAGATTATTACTTTATCTCTTGGTTTAGCTGCAATTTTAAGTGCTAATGAAGCTGTTAAATTAGAGCAGGTAAATATTGTTGAAAAATCAAACTCAAAACTTATAAAAGATATAAATAGTGAAGAGTTAAAAAGTGCTGATTTAGCTGAAGCTTTAACTAAAAACTCCGCAAATATCTCAATTGTAAGAAGAAATGGTATTGCAAATGATATTATATTAAGAGGGCAAAAAAAAGATAATATTAATATCTTAATTGATGGTGCTAAAATATATGGTGCTTGTCCAAATAGAATGGATCCACCAACTTCTCATGTGGTTACAAATAATATTAAAAGTGTAAAGATTATTGAAGGTCCTTATGATGTTGAAAATTTTGGAACTTTAAGTGGTCTTGTAAAAGTTGAAACAAAAGATCCAAAAGAGGGATTTCATGGTGAACTAAATTTAAATGCAGGAAGTTTTAACTATAAAAAAGCAAGTGCAACAATTGAAGGTGGAAATGATAAAGTTAAAGCTTTAATCTCAGCTTCAACTGAAAAAAGTGATCCATATAAAGATGGAAATGGTGATAACTTTTTAGAACAACAAAGAAAAAGAGGAATTCCTACTGCAAATCAATATACAAGTGATAACATAGATGCATTTGAAAAAGATAGTTTTTTGTCAAAACTACAATTTAATATAACAGATGATCAAGATTTAAAACTTTCATATAGTGCAAATAGAAGTGATGGTATTTTGTATCCAGCAGGTCCCATGGATGCAGATTATGATGATAGCGATATTTATACTTTAGGATATACAATAAGAGAGTTAGGAAGTTTTTCTAAAGAGTTAAATTTGGATTATTACTACTCAAAAGTAGATCATCCTATGAGTACAAAATTAAGAAATAGTGGACAAACAACATACAATACAAATCATCTAAAAACTTCAGTTTGGGGAGCAACAGTTAAAAACTCTTTAGAAGTTAGTGATAGTTTAATTACTCTTGGTCTTGATACAAGTGTTAGAAACTGGAGAGGTTCTATGTATCAAACAACAGTAGCAACAGGAGCTGTAACTTCAATGCCTTACAATAATCGTATGTATGATACCGATACTACAAATAAAGCAATTTTTACAAAATTTGAAAAATCTATTGGAAACTTAGATATTGAAGCTGGTTTAAGATATGACTATACAGATATAGAGACACAAAGACCAAATGTAGATGATAAAAAATATAATAGCTTAAATGGATATATTTTCACTGCATATAATTTTGATGAGAAAAATAAGGTTTTTGCAGGTATTGGAAAATCTTCAAGAGTTCCAGATGCAAGAGAGTTATATCAATTAGGAATGGGGGCAAGCGAAACAGCTGCCATAACTGCTTCTAAATCAAATCCAAACTTAGATCAAACAAAAAACTATGAGATAGACTTAGGATTTGAGAAAACTATTGGAAACTTTAATATCAAACCAAAAATATTTTACTCTGAGCTAAAAGATTATATTTATAATAGTTCAAAATTTGAAAATATAGATGCAAAAATTTATGGAGCAGATTTAAGTGGATATTACTATTTTACAGATGATTTATCACTTGATTTTGCACTTGCTTATTTAAGAGGGAAAAAAGATGGCAACTATACAGATAAAGATTTAGCAGAAATTCCACCACTTAAAGCAAATTTTGCTTTAAACTATGAGTATAAAAAAGCAAAATTTAAAGCAGAAGTAATTGCTGTTGATAGATGGGATAGCTATGATGCAAGTGCAAAAGAGCAGGAAATTGCTGGATATGCACTTATGAATTTAAAATATTCTCAAGAGTTATTTAAAAACTTTGAATTAACTTTAGGAGTTGATAATCTATTTGATAAAGTTTATAACTCAACAAATACTTATCAAGATATTAGATATGTAACTGTTGGAGGAGACCAAATTTTATTTAATGACCCAGGAAGATATGGTTATATAAATTTAAAATATAGTTTCTAATATTTTAAACAAGCCAATTTTAGGCTTGTTTAACTATGTTTTTAAGATTTAAACTTATTTTTACACCATCTTCAATATTGTTTATATTTATAGCAACTCTATTTCTATCACAATACTCTTTTACAACTGCAAGTCCAATTCCATGACCAATATTTGAAGAGTCTTCTTGAAAAAATCTATCAAAAACTAGCATCAGATTTTTTGCATCAATTTTTTCACCTTTGTTAAAAATAGATAAAATATTTTCATTTAATTCAATTTTTATATATGGATTCTTTTTATCATTATATTTTATTGCATTTGATATAAGATTATCTAAAACTATTAAAAAACCCTTATAATCGCTATATAAACTAATATCTTTTAAGTTTAAATCTATCTTTGTATCTTTTTTTATATCTTCAAATTTATCTAAGGTTTTATTTATAGATTCAAGCAGACAAAACTCCTCTTTATCTATATTTTCAAGAACTTTTTGAAACTCATACTCCATATTTTTGTAAAGTTCAAACAAACTCTCATTTGCTTTTTCAATTCTCTCTACTCTTTGAAGAGTTTTTTCATCGCTTATACTTTTTTTTAGTAATTGAGTATTTATTTTAATAGTTGAAGTTGGAATATTTAACTCATGAAGAGTATTTTTTATACTATTTTTCAAACTCTCATCACTTGTTAAAAGTGATTTTAAAATCTTTTTTGAAAATATTAAAAATAAAATTGAACCTAAAAGTGATAAAAAAATGATAAAAACAATACTATTTTGTAAAAAATCAAACCTAACAGTTAAAAAAGAGTTTAAAAATAGTATTAAAAGAAGTAAAAAAAATATCAATACAAAATTTGATAGATGAAAAAAGAGTCTTTTAAAGTTCAAATTTATATCCAACACCTTTTATATTTTTTATCACATCATCTTTTATTTCAAAAATATTTTTAATATGATTTATATAGACTCTTACAGCACCTTCACTGTGAGTCTGCTCTTTGCTATAAAGTCTTGAAAAAATCATCTCTTTTGTAACAATTTTGTTTCTATTTTCAATAAAAAGCTCAAGTAGTTCTAAAACTTTTGAAGGAAGATTTAAATCTTCATTATCTTTATAGACTCTTTTATCCTCTTGATTAAAATATAGATTATCTTCTAAAATAACTTTTGAAAAACCTTTGTTTTCTCTTCTTAAAATAGCTCTTAATCTTAAATTTAACTCATCTAAATCAACAGGTTTTTTTATATAATCATCACATCCAGATATAAAACCACTTTTTAAAGTATCTTTATCTTTATATGAAGTTAAAAAAATACAAGGGGTGTTGTCATTGCTTTGTCTTAACATCTTTAAAGTTTCAAGTCCATTTAGTTTTGGAACATTTATATCAAACAAATATAGGTCATAATTTTTTGAGTATGTATATGAAAATACCTCTTCTGAATCTTTTGCAATATCAACTTCAAAATTTTCACAATTTAAAAAATCCTCAATACTAGATGCAAATAAAGAGTCATCTTCCAAAATCAAAATATTATACATAACTATCTTTTCTTATCTTTAGTTTTTTGTCTTGCAAGTTTTTTATACTTATTTTGTATCTGTTTTCTATCTTTTATCTCTTGTTTTATATCGTACTCATCGGCACTTTTTAATCCACTTCTTTTCTCAACAGGTATTTTCCCTTTTAGTTTTGGATTTAATCTAAAAAACTCATCCAAATCAATCTCAAAAATATCACCTTTGTTGTGTAGTTCTGCTTTTTTAGGATAGCTTATAATATAACACTCTTCAAAGTTTTTATTAATTTTTCCACCATAAGATAAGATAGAGAAAACATTATATTTTTTAATTATAAAAATCATAAAAAATATTAAAAAAATATATATTGAAATATCAACTGAACTCATCTTTATCCACTCTTTTAATTTTAGTTTAAATAGTATCAAAAAACTGCTTATTAATTAATTTTTGGCTACAATCCCATTTATTTTTAAATATACTTCAGGGGGCTTAATTGGTAAAAAATATCTCTATGAGTTTAGGGTTTTTACTTCTTGGTTATTTAGTAATCACTTATGAAAACTTTACTGTACTTTTAAGTGGAATTGCCATTTTTATTATTGGTATGTTCTTTATGCAAGATGGTTTCAAACAACTATCAGGAGGTCTTTTAGAAAGACTTTTACAAAAGTTTACTTATAATAGTTTTTATGCAATTGCAACTGGTCTTGTGGCAACTTCTATAGTTCAAAGTTCAACAATAACAACACTTCTTACAATATCTTTTGTGGGAGCTGAATTAATTACTTTAGTTCAAGGAATTGGAGTAATATTTGGATCAAACCTTGGAAGTACAACAACAGCTTGGATAGTTTCAAGTTTGGGAGTTGATGTTAAAATCTCAGCTTATGCATTTCCTATGCTTGTATTTGGTGTAATTTTAAGATTTTTTAAAACAAACTCATTTAAAGGAACTGGAAATGTTCTTTTAGGACTTGGTTTTATCTTCTTAGGAATTGCATATATGAAAGATGGATTTGATGTAATTAAAGATCAAATTGATTTAGCAAGCTATGCAATGGATGGTTATGCTGGAATTTTATTATATATTTTAATAGGTCTTTTTGTAACAATTGTTATTCAATCAAGTGCAGCAACTTTGGCAATTGTTATTACAGCTTTAAATGCAGATAGTATTTCATATATAAATGCTTTATCTTTGGCAATTGGAGCAAATCTTGGTACAGTTTTAACAGCGATTGTAGCATCTTTTACTTCCACTCAAGATGCAAAAAGAGTAGCTGGTTCGCATGTTATTTTTAACTTTGTAACAGCTTCTATTATTACTATTTTTATCTACCAATTTAAAGATTTTGTTGATTTAATTGCTCCATTTTTTGGAATTAGTGATAACAACTATGGAATGAAACTTGCACTATTTCACACTCTATTTAGTTTAGTTGGTATTTTAGTTTTATCTCCTTTTATACCTTCTATAGCAAGATTTTTAGAGAGAATTCTTCCTCAAAAAGTTTCATCTGCTTCAAAACCAAAATTCTTAACTCCTATTGTTTTAGAAAGTCCAGATGCTGCTTTAGTATCTATAAAAAAAGAGATAATAAATCTTTATGAAAATTGTCAAAAAGCAATGCTTCACGCACTTAGTCTTCATACGACTGGACTTAATAAAGAGACTTTAGCAGTTCAACTAAACAAAGAGTTTACAGTAATTGATACAAATATAGATGAAATTTATCAAACAAATTTAAAATCTTTATATAGTGAAATTATAAAATACTCATCACTTGCTCAAACAAATATGTTTGATTTTCAACAAAAAGAGGCTGGAGAGCTCAAAAGAGCCGCTTCTTTAATTGTTGAAGTTTTAAAAGATACAAGAGATATTCAAAAAAATGTAAACTTCTATTTAAAAAGTAGAAATAGCTTTATTAAAGAGGAGTATAATATCTTAAGAAAAGAGCTTGCAGAGATTTTAATAGATATTGATACTCTTAAATCTTTGGAAGATGATGCAGAGCAACTAACTCAATTTGAGTTTATAAAATCTGAATTAGTACAAAATGATTTAGCAAGTAGCGAAGAGATTGATGCACTAATTAGAGAAGATAAAATCAAATCAACAATGGCAACTTCATATATGAATGATAGTGCAACTGGTTATGCTATTCAGAAAAAACTTGTTGAAGTTGCTAGTATTTTATTTTTAAATAGTGAACTTATCAAAAAAATTAGTGAGGTGAAAAATGAAACTAAATAAAGTTGTAGATAAAGTAAAAAAGTATCTTAAAAAAGATATATTAAAAAACTCTCATGAAGAGAAAATAAGTGAGATTCTTGAAAACCTACAATTAAGAAAAGAGAAGATAAAACTTGAAATAAGTGAACTTAAAAATTATGATTTAAAAAAGAGTATAGAGCTTGAGAAGAAACTAAAAGCTATTAATATTCTTATTAAAAAGAGTGAATCTTTAATATCTAAATCATCAAAAAAGAGTGAAACTCTATCTTAAGAGTTTCGCTTTTTATCTTTTACAAAATATCCTACAAATAAAAATATAGTTGCTGGAATAATCCAAGCTAATCCTTCATTATAAAATGGTATTTCTTGCATAAACTCAAATTTAAAATATGAGTTTGAAATAAGTTCAAAAATAGAGTAAAAAATAGTTGCAAAGCTTGTAAATTTATATATATTTTGATTTGTAATATATTTATCAAAAAAAGTTAAAAAAACCAAAACAATAACTGCTGGATATACTATAAATAAAATTGGTGCAGCAAAATTTATAATATTTTCTAAACCAAAATTTGTAATAAATATTGCAAATAAAGATGTTAAAACAACCAACTGTTTATAGCTAAACTTACCATTACTTATTTTTGAAAAATACTCAGCTGTAACACTAACAAGTGCAGCTCCTGTTGTAAAACAAGCTAAAAATACAACAAATGCTAAAACAATTGATGCATTGCTTCCAAAAAGATTATATATGATTAAATTAAGTAGTTTTACTTTTTCAATATCAGATCCATATAAAGAGCTTGTAGTTGCTCCTAAATATGCTAAACCAAAATATACAAGCATAATTCCAAAAGCAGCCAAGATTGAAGCATTTGAAACAACTTTAAATGTTGTTTTATTATCACTATAACCTTTTGATTTTAAAAGCTTAACAACAATAATTCCAAAAGCTAAAGCTGCCAACATATCAAGTGTTTGATAACCTAAAATCAATCCATCAAAAAATATAGTATCATTTTTATCATTTTCTACAATATCTCCTAAAGGTGTAATTACCCCTTTTATAATAAGAATAAGCAAAGATATAAATAGCAAAGGAGATAAAACCTTCCCCAAAATCTCTATCATACTACTTGGTTTTAATGTAAAAAACAGAATAAGCCCAAAATAAAAAATTGAAGTTATTATCGAATTTAGACTACTATCTCCAAAATATGGAATTATAAGCATCTCGTAAGTAACAGCTCCTGTTCTTGGTAGTGCAATCAATGGTCCTATGCACAATATTACTATTGCCATTAAAATCTTACCATTTATTTTTCCAAGTTTTGAAGTAAGATTATCAACATTTCCACCTGCTTTTAATAAAGCAAACATAGCAATAGTAGCAAATCCAATATCAGCTAAAAAGTATGCAAAAAATGATATTTTCCAATCACTTGCACTAATTAATCCTAAATATGGAGGAAAAATAACATTTCCAGCTCCAAAATACATAGAAAATATTGCAAATCCTAGAATTAAACTATCTTTATAGACACTATTTTGCTTCATTATATTTAACTTATCTCAAAAAAGTTGTAATTTTGTCTTAGAGCTTCATAAGTTATTATTGATACACTATTTGCAAGATTTAAGCTTCTTGCCCTATTTGTCATTGGAATTGTAACCAAACTATTTTCTGCTTTTTTTAATATCTCTTCAGGCAATCCAGCATCCTCTCTTCCAAAATAGAAATAATCCCCTACTTCAAATTTTTCCTCAAAGTATAATCTCTTTGTCTTTGTTGTTGCTAAAAAGTGTCTTGATGAGAGAGGGTTTTTTTGCCAAAAATCATCAATATTTTCATACTCAAAAACATCCAAATCAAACCAATAATCAAGCCCTGCTCGTCTTAACTCTTTTTCTGTAATATCTTTAAACCCATAAGGTTTTATTAGATGTAGTTTACAATTTAAAGCAAAGGCTAATCTTCCAATAGTTCCAACATTTCCAGGAATTCTTGGCTCATGAAGTACAATATTGAACATTATAAAATCACCGTTTTATTTTTAAATACAAAAACTCTATCCTCTAAAAGAAGTTCAAAGGCATTTGAAAGTACTACTTTTTCAACATCTCTTCCAGCATTTCTCATATCTTCCCAAGAGTAAGTGTGATCTACTCTTACAACATCTTGATAAATAATTGGTCCCTCATCTAAATCATTTGTTACAAAGTGAGCTGTTGCACCAATAATTTTAACTCCTCTATCAAAGGCTTGTTTATATGGATTTGCACCTATAAATGCTGGTAAAAATGAGTGGTGGATATTTAAAACTTTACCTTTGTACTTTTCAACAAAATTTGGTGTTAAAATTCTCATATATTTTGCTAAAACTATAAGTTCTGGATTAAACTCATCTATTTTTGCTTTTAAAAGCTCTTCGTGCTGCTCTTTTGATAGATTATCTGCACTAATACAGAAAAATGGAATATCAAACTTCTCAACTAAATTTCTTAAATCTTCATGATTTGCAATTACAGCTTTTATATTTGCATTTAACTCATTTGATATATATTTTATAAGTAAATCACCTAAAACATGAGCCTCTTTTGTAGCTAGTAATACAACATCTTTTTTTGTTCTTTTATTTAAAGTTATTTGAGAACCTTGCGGTAAAACCTTTTTTAACTCTTTTAATAAAATATTTGAAGATACATTACCAGATATTAAACTTCTCATAAAGAAATTTTTTGTTTGGGGATCTACATATTCAGCATTTGTATCAATATTTAAATTATTTGCAAAAAGAACTTTTGAGATATTATAAATAAGTCCTTTTGCATCATTTGTTGCAATTTTTAATATATATTGTTCCATATTTTCCATACTATTTTAAATTTTCAAGCTCTTTTTTATAGCTTTCTACATCAAATTTTTTAACTCTTGTAATTCCTAAATTAAAGGCTTCAAGAGCAACAGCTGATGATACTTCAATAAGTAATCTTTTATCAAAAGGAGTTGGAATAATATAATCTTTTCCAAAACTCAAATCTCCAAAAATAGCTCTTACTTCATCTGTTATTGGCTCTTTTGCTAAATTTGATATAGCTTTTGCTGCAGCTATTTTCATACTCATTGTAATCTTCATAGCTTGAACATCCAAAGCACCTCTAAAGATAAATGGAAATCCTAATACATTATTTACTTGATTTGCAAAATCAGACCTTCCAGTTGCAGTTATTGCTTTTGGTTTTACACTTTTTACATCATCTGGAAATAGTTCAGGAGTTGGATTTGCAAGAGTAAATACAATTGGTTCATCACACATAAGCTCTATATGTTTTAGAGTAAAAGTTTTTGGTCTTGACAACCCTAAAACCATATCAGCATCTCTAAAAGCATCTTCCATAGTCTCATAATCGCTTATAAACTCTTTTTTATATTGATTTAAATCATCTCTTGTCTCATTTAAAACACCTTTTGAATCACACATAATTAAATTTGTAATTCCAAGCTCTTTATACATTTTTGAACAAGCAATTGCAGCAGCACCTGCTCCAACAACTACTACTTTTAAATCTTCAACTCTTTTATTTAAAATTTCACAAGCATTTAAAAGTGCTGCACTTGTAATAATTGCCGTTCCGTGTTGATCATCATGCATAACAGGAATATCAAGCTCTTCAATGAGTCTCTCTTCAATAGCAAAACACTCAGGTGCTTTTATATCTTCAAGATTAATTCCACCAAAAGTTGGACTAATTGCTTTTACAACATCACAAAATCTATCAATATCATCTTCATCTACTTCAATATCAAAAGAGTCAACTTTTGCAAACTCTTTAAACAATACAGCCTTTCCTTCCATAACAGGTTTTGATGCAAGTGCTCCTATATTTCCAAGTCCTAAAACAGCAGTTCCATTTGAAATAACAGCTACAAGATTTCTTTTTGTTGTATATAAAAAAGCATCTTGAGGATTACTTTTTATCTCTTCACAAGCATAAGCAACTCCAGGAGTATATGCAAGACTTAAATCATCTCTATTCTTAAAGCTCTTTGTTGTGTAAACACCAATTTTTCCAGCTTTATCATTTTTATGATAATCAAGAGCCAACTCTTTTGTAACTTTAAAACTCATACTTCTCCCCTAATTGGTTTTTAATAAGCAAGGATAGTATCAAAAAATAGCTTAATAGTGCCGTTTATTCAATCATTATAACAGCAGCAAATCTTCCACATTTTTTATCTTCTCTATATGAAAAATAGTCAAATCCACCACACTTTGTACAAATATGTGATACTTTTATATCTTCAACTCCTAAAGAGTTTAGTTGAGCTTTGTTTATTCCTTGTAAATCTATATTTCTTTCATTTACAAACTCATCTCCAAAAGATTTTTCAACAATTTTTGCCATCTCAACACTTACTTCATAACAACACTTTTGAATAGATGGACCTAAAATTGCTTTAATATCTTTTTGGTTTGAGTTAAATTTTTCAATAAAAAGTTTGGCTGTTTTTTTTGCTATTTGCATAAATGTTGAGTTTCTTCCTGCATGAATAGCTGCAATTACACCTTTTTTTTCATCAAAAAGTATTATTGGAATACAATCTGCAACCATTACCATAAGTGGAAGATTTTTTCTATTTGTAATAATTGCATCACAACTATCAATTAATTTTGGACTTTTTTCATCTACAATTACAATATTATCACTATGTATTTGATTCATACATACTAAATTTTCATTTTTATATGAGTATTTTTTTGCTAAATTTTCTCTATTTTTTTCTACATTTTTTATATCATCATCAACATGAAATGCTAAGTTTCCATCACTTTTATTACTAAAAAAATATCTTATGCTCATTTTGCTCTCTTAATTCACTTTTAGTTATAATCTTGCCTAAAATTAGTTTAAGGATAAGATTTGAGCAAATTTGATGATAGAGCTAAAGATTGGGATAAAAAGCAAACAACACTTGATAGAACAGAAGCTTGTATAGAAAATATTAGAAAAAATGTAGATTTAAAAAATGTAAAAAATATTTTAGAGTATGGTTGTGGAACTGGTCTTGTATCCTTTGCTTTAAAAAATAACTCAAATAAAGTTATTGGATTTGATAATTCAATTGGAATGGTAGAAGAGTTTAATAATAAAGCAAAAGAGAGAGCCTTGGATAATATAAAAGCATTTAAACACGACATAGAAAACGACTCTATTGAAGAAAATAGTTTTGATTTAATAGTAACTTCAATGTCACTTCACCATATAAAAAATTTAGATATATTTTTTAAAAAAGCATCTAAAGCTTTAAGAAATGGTGGAACTCTTTGTATAAATGATTTAGAGAAAGAGGATGGAACTTTTCATAAAAAATATAATAACGAAGGTGTTTATCACTTTGGATTTTCAAAAGAAGAGTTAGAAGAAATCTGTTTTAAACTTGGTTTTTCTAATTTTATTTATGAGAGAGTTTTTGTTTTCAAAAGAGATTATGGAGATTATCCACTATTTAACTTCTACGCTAAAAAGGTAAACTAATGAAAAAATTTTGTATATTTGGAAATCCTGTTATGCACTCAAAATCACCTCAAATGCAAAATGCTGGTTTTAGACACTTAAATATAGATGCAAACTATGAGAAGTTTTTGCTTGAAGATGGACAAAAAATAAAAGAGGAGTTTATAAAAAATGGTTTTAGTGGAGCAAATATAACTGTTCCTCATAAAGAGTTTGCATACAAAATGGCAGATGAAGTTATTGGAATAGCAAAAAAAATAGAGGCTGTAAATACTTATATTTTAGAAGATGGCAGAGTTTTAGCATACAATACTGATGCACCTGGATTTTTAAAATCTATAGAGGAGTTTAAAGATGTTAAAAAAGTTTTACTTTTAGGAGCTGGTGGAACTTCTAAAGCTATCTCTTTAGCTTTAAAAGATAAAAACTACGATGTTACAGTTTTAAATAGAAGTGCAAATAAACTAGACTTTTTTAAAAACAATAGTATAAAAGCCTACTCTTTTGATGATTTTAAAATTGAAAAATTTGACTTAGTTGTAAACTCAACAAGTGCAGGTTTAAAAGATGATTTGCTTCCAGCTCCTAAAGAGATTTTAGAAGATGTTTTAAAATCAAGCTCTTATGCAGTTGATTGTATCTATGGAAAAGAGACACCTTTTTTAAATTTAGCCAAAAGTTTAGGAAATGTTATTAAAGATGGTGAGGATATGCTACTGTTTCAAGGGGTTTTGGCTTTTGAACTATTTACAAAAACTAAGGCAAATGAATCATTAGTTGAAGCAATGAGAAAAGGTTTAAAAGGCTTATAGTTTGTGTTATAATCAAAGATGTTAATTTCAAATCAGTCAAACTTAAATATACTTTTATCAAACAACCAAACACTACTAAATAAGATTTTAGATAGTAGTTTAGACAGTGAGTTAAAATCTATTTTAACAAATCAAAATAGTGGTGCTGATGTTTTAAAGATTATAAAAGAGCTATTTTTGGCACTAAAAGATGGTTCTAAATCTGAAATGAATTTAGAAAATTTATTAAAAAATTTAAATTTTTCAAAAGAGCTTGGAACTCTATCTTCAAATATATCTACACTTTTACAAAATCTACAAAGTGATGAGAGCTTATCAAATTTAAAAACACCTTTGGAAAATTTTCTAAAAAACTTTCAAAACATAAATGATCTAAATTTAAAAGAGCAGATAAAAAATAGTGGTGTTTTTTTGGAAAACAAACTTTTAAATAGTTCAAAGTATAATTTTGATGATGATTTTAAAGCAAATTTACTAAAGCTTCAAGAGGCTTTAACAAATAAAAGCGATGCGAAATCTATTGAGAATTTAAAAATTATAAACAATCTTTTAGCACAAGTTGAACTAAATCAGCTTGGAAGCTTAGCTTCAAACTCAAATTTTGTTTTTATTCCATTTTTTTGGGATATGCTTGAAGATGGTTTTATTCAGATGAAACAAAAAGAGGAAGAGAAGTTTTTTTGTCAGATTAATCTAAATCTAAAAGATTTTGGAAAAGTTGATTTGATGCTATTTTTATATGATAAAAATAAGCTTGATTTGACAATTTATGCACAAAGAGAGCATTTTAAAGTTGCTATTAAAGAGAATTTACAAACACTAAAAAAAGCTTTGAATAGTGTAGAGTTAATAGCTGTAAATATAAAACTTCTTGATATGAAAGATGATAAAAAAGAGGATAATTTAGAGCAAAAGTATCAAAATTTTTATGAAGAGAGTATATTTTCAAATAGTATTGATATAAAGGCATAAAATTGCAAGATAATCAAAAAATTAAAAAAGCCGTTGCCTTAGAGTATGAACAAGGGGTAAATAGTGCTCCAAAAGTTACAGCAAAAGCAAAGGGTGAAGGTGCAAAAAATATAATAAAAGTTGCGCAAGAGAACAATATTCCTATAAAAAAAGATGAAGATTTGGTTGAACTTTTAAGTCAAATTGATATAGACAAAGAGATTCCAGCTTCTATGTACAAAGCTGTTGCTGAAATTTTTGCATTTATATATGATTTATCAAATAAAAATAAGGATAAAAGATGATTTTAAAAAAGATTTTAATAGAGGATCAAAAAGAGTTATATAGGCACAAAAACTATCTTTTAAGCCTTGGATTAAAGTTTGATAGCGTAAATAAAATATACTCAAATAGCGAAGAGCTGGATTTTAATATTGAGTTTGAATTAGTAGAGTTTTTAAATAATAATAGTTTTGTTTATAAATTTGTTGAAGAGAAAATTGTAGATTTTAAAAAACAAATTAGTGCAAAATATGAATCTTTTCAAATTGATGATAAAAATATATTTATTCAAGAGAGAAAAACAAATCAAAAACTCTATCTTATAAATATAGAAAAAAATAGATTAGCAATAATTGATTTGAAAAAAGCTATTTTAAAAACTTATAAACTCTCAAAAGATAGTTTAGAAAGTAGCTCATCTTTGGCTATTTTAACTTTAGAAACACTAGCAAGTAACCAAGAAGATTTTGCTGAACTTTTCTCTATTTTTGCAATTTTACAAAATCAAAGTAGCGAAGAACTTCTATATTTAGACAAACTTAAAAAGTTTAAATATTTTTGTATTGCAAAAATTAAAGAGAAACAACAAGATATGTTTTTGTGCAACTGCGTAACTGGATTTTTCCCTGAAACTAAATTTTATATAAAAGGAAATAGAGTCTTTTCAGATTATACAAACTACTTTTTAACTTATGAGCAAGAGATTAAAATATGGAAATATCTATATGAAAATAAAAATTTAGTAGGAGTTTTTAAAGAACCAACTTTAAATGAGCTATTTATTGGAAGAAAAATTTATACAATTGATGAGTATGGAAACAAAGTTAAAAGATTAATAAAATTTGCAAAAGAGATAGAAAAAGATAAAATTGAGATTACTTTAAGCGATGGAATTCATTTAAAAAAATTAGCAAATCTATTTTTTAAAGATGATTTATTAAAAAGAGTTATTGAGGCTAGAGATTAGCCTATAACTTAAAAACTTCTTTCTAAAACTATTTTACAAAGAGGGTGTTTAACTCTCTTTTTATTCTCTTTGTCATACCAAAGCACCATATACTCAAGTAAACAAGATTTTAGTTTATACCCATTATCAAATTTTTCAGATATGAGTTTATTAAATTTTTTTGAAAAAACTGCAATAATTTTATTATTGTACGTTAAACAATATTCACTATTTTTTTTACCAATCTCTAATTCTACTTGTGCAAACAGATTGTCTACTTTAGAATATTTTGTAAAATCATACCCAAGTTTTATATCAGATAGTGACATAATATGAGTAAATCTTTTACTACTATTTATATACTCTTTATCATCATAAATATAATTTACAAAATCTTTTACCTCATCTCTTGTTTTTTCTGTTTTTAATATATTTAATTCACTTTTTGCTCTGGTCATTCCTACATATAAAACCCTTTTATCTAAATCAATATTTTTAAAACCATTTGCTATTAAATATACCTTATCAAACTCTAAGCCTTTTGATTTATGAATTGTGGATACTATAATATTTCTTTTAAATTTTAAAAAATCCTCTAGTTTTAACTCTTCTAAATATGCTATCCATGAACCAATATTATAGTCTTCTGCAAAATCGTTTAAAAATCTATCAACAATCTGAAAAACTAATCCTAAATTATTAGAGTTGCTAAACCTCTGTTTTAATATATTTAAACTTTTTTCAAAATGAAGCTCTTTAAAACTAAATTTATCTTCTAAAAATGTTTGTAGTACCTCATCAAAAAACACAATTTCTTCAATATTTTTTAGTTTAAATTTATCTCTATCTATTATATATCTTGCTTCTATATTATTCTCTTGAAAAAGAGAATAAATATTAATTACATCTTCATTTGTTTTGGCTAATACTGCAATAGTTTGATTTTTATCTTCTAATTTAATCATATTTAACAAAGGAAGTTCTAAATTAGTAGTTTTAAATCTAAATAGATTAACTAAGCCTTTATCTTTACTATGAGCATATAATTGATTAATTTTATATCTATTTGATATTTGTGTTGAAAAACTATTTGTATATTTAACTATATTTTGTTTACTTCTAAAATTACATAAAAGTTCATACTGTTTATATGATGTATCATCTTCTATATCTCTAAATTCTTCTTTAAATTTATCTATAAACTCTACTTTTGAACCATTAAACTCCATTATACATTGATCATCATCTCCAACTGCTATTACTTTCATATCATCATTTGATTTATAAATAGCCTTTATAAATTCAAAACTCTCTTCATTTATATCTTGATATTCATCTAATACTAATACAGCAATATGAGGAAGTAATATTTTTCCTTCATTTATACTTTTAGTAGCCTCTTTGATTGACTCTTTTAATATCTCTTCGCTTCCATTTACAACTCTAGCTATCAATTTTAAAGCATAAGAGTGAAATGTCTGTATCTCTACTTCATAAGATAACATTCCCATAAGTTCATATAATCTTGATTTAAACTCCAACTTAGCTGTTTTAGAAAATGTTAACATCATAAACTGTTCTGGTTTTATATCTTCTGTTAAAATTAAAGAGGCTATTTTATGCACTAATACTTTTGTCTTACCACTTCCTGGACCAGCTAAAATCATCATTGCTTTTGTAGTCGTATCTTGGATAATAAGTTTTTGATTACTCTGCATCTGTTCAAAAATTTTATTATATCTTTTTTGTGTTATCGGTTTAGATATCTTCTCTTTTAATAACTTATATTTATCTTTAAAAAGTTCATAAGAGAGAGTAAAATAGTCTGTTAAAAATTGTTTTGCTTTATAGCTATCATCTTTTAATCTTTTTGCATATTCACCCATAATATGAATAGACTCTATTTTTGTTTGATAGTATGAATCTAATCTATTTTTATACTCATTAATTGTATATTTTCTTTTTGTTTGAGTTTTTTGCTCTTTTTTTATCTCCATTGGAGAGTAGTTTATAAATCTTCCTCTTAAAAGCTTTATTACTTCTAAATGATGAAGATATAAAAGTGTTTTATCTATCTCTTCAATTTTATATTGATTATTTAAAACATCTTTTAACTCTTGTAAAGAGAAAAATATCTCATTTTTATTTTTTTCAAACTCTATACTTTTATAAAAATATTTTAAAATATCATCTGAAATTTTATGATACTTATTTATTTTCAAATATATACCTTCTTTGTTTAAAAATTCAAAATGCCATAGATCTTGCTCTCTATTTAATCTTTTAAATATAAAATGTGATTTATCTACCCAAGTTTTAATAATAGATTTAATTAGAGGTGTACTATTATTATCTATTTTATTATTTACAAATAAAAGCTCATTTAAATCTCTAATTAATACTCTATTACTAAATAAAGAGTCTAAATGTTGAAATATTAGTAACTCTATCTCTTTTATATTTTTAAATATCTGTAAACTATTTTTAAATATCTCTAAACTTAAATCTTTACTCTCACCCAATAATCCAAACTCTTTTAATCGATTAATTGCTACTATTAATGTTGTTTTATCATAACCTAAAAGATATGCAAGTTCATCAACTTGAACAGCCTCAGGTTTTCCTCTACCCAATATATTTTGCATAACTAAAATTAGCTTCTGTTTATCATCTTCACTATAATTTGACTTCTCTAGCTTATCATGTAATTTTTCCATACTCTTTGAAGCAATAGAATCTGCAAAAAAACTTGTTTTATTTCTTCCTCTATTTATATAACCTTCTCTTTCTAACTCAAGTAAAACTGTTTTTACTTTTGTTCTATAGTCCTCTTTATTATCTTCAACATCCCAACCAGCTTCTTTAGCTAATTCAAATGAAGTTTTATATAAAACTTCACCTTTTGATTTTTTTATTACCATAAAAATTGAGTTTATTTCACTTGCAGTTAATTTAGTTCTAGTTAATGTAGAAAAGTGTTTATCTAAATCATTTTCATCAAATAGTATTGGACAAGTTGCATTTAATTTTTCATCTCTTGCACCTCTTCCAGCCTCTTGTGAATAGTTTTCAAGACTATCTGAAATTTCATAATGAATTACATTTGTAATATTTGGCTTATCTACACCCATACCAAAAGCTGTTGTTGCTACAATCACATCTATTTCATTATCTATGTACTCTTTTAAAATTTTCATTTTTTCTTGAGAATCTATTTTAGAGTGAAATGATTTTACAACTTTACCTGTATCAATTGCTAATTTTTTTGCAGTATCATCACATTTTGAAGTAGATGTAGGAATATATACCAAAGTTGAACCATTATGTGATTTGATTAAATTAAGTAACTCATTATATTTATTCTCACTATTTGTAGAAATTGATTTATATTGAAGATTTTTTCTCTCTGGAACAGCTAAATATTTTGATAGTTCAATATTTAATCCAGTGTAGAAATAATCTTCAATATCTTTTATTACACTAGGTTTTGCAGTTGCAGTAAAACAAGATATTGGAATATTTTTTTGATAAGGCTTCTCTTTTAATAAATCCTTTATAAATTCACATATATAGTAATAATCTTGTCTAAAATCATTTCCCCAAGTAGATAAACAGTGTGCTTCATCTATTACAAATCTCTCTATTAATCTATTTTTTAGAATTTTAAATATAGTATTTGATCTTAATGACTCTGGAGCAATATACAAAATATCTGCTTCACCATTAATCACTTTTTCAACTGCTTCATTTCTTTCCAAAGGACTCATAAAACCACTTATTGCCACAGCTTTATAGTTTGCAACTTTTTGCTGAAAAGATTTTATATGATCTTCAATCAAAGCTTGCAAAGGAGAAATTACAACTGTTAAACTTTTATATGCACCAGACTTTATAACAGCTGGAAGCCAAAAACAAAATGTTTTACCTCCACCTGTTGGCAAAATTGCCAAGAATGATTCATTATTTAAAGAAGCTTCAATAATCTGTTTTTGTGAAACTGATTGACTATCTAATAAATTTGCATTTAATCTAGGAAATTCTCTAAAACTAGATATTCCAAATATCTCTTTTGAGTAATCCAAAAGTCTATTTATAGAGTTTTTGCTTGAATAACATAATTTTTTTTGTATCTCAACAATATTTGGATATGAAAATAAAATTTTTGGTGGATGAGATTTTATCTCAATATATGGTGTAATTAAAGCAATAATGTAAGCTAACTCAAATTTATTATTAGTAAGTAACTCTTTTAAGTATTCAAAATCAACAATCGTTTTAGAATGTTCTTCTCTTATTAATAAGAATAATCTATCTGAATCTATAAGATCTAAACTATTATCAATTTGTATATACTCAAAAAAACCTTTGAAATATAAATTATCATGCAAAAGAGAAAAAAATATATTTTTTGTATTATTTGGAAGTGTATGAAATCTCTCTAATATTTTATTAAATAGTATAGTAGTGATTTTAGAATCTTCTACTGGATTATTTTCAAAATTATCTTCACTCTTATAATCTTTAGGTAAGCTATGTAATGTTTTTTCACTAAAAAACAACAAAGATAGTGGTAAAGTATCTATAATATTATAAAAATTTTCTAAATTATTTAATGTTGTATTTTTTAATAGTTGTAAATCATAATCTATAAAGTTGTGTCCAGCTATAAAATTTGATTTTGTAGCAGATAAAAAATCAATAACTTCTTTAAGTGATGAAGTTTTTAATTCTAAATCTTTAAACACAAGACCCATTTCTCGTATTTTTTTACTATTTATATCAGCCTCAATATCAAAAAAAATCATAATTTTTCCAATTTAATTATTTATGAAATTTTGTCTTTTAAGGAGAATAAATATAATAAATTTTAATAAAGTATAAAACTTTTACCCCTTAACCGTTTTATCAAAATTAATTTACGATTATTATACTTTAATTTACTTTATTATAGATTTTATGTAATCTTATTTTGTGAAATATAATTAATATTGTTTAAAAGTTTTATGATGGCGACCCCAGCATGATTCGAACACGCGTCATTAGGAGGAAATCTTTATGTCTTATATATTCATTTATTTACAATTTTAAATACATAGTCCTATTTATAAGAGTTTTAAGTTTTTATATATTAGTATTCATTCTATATATTTACAAATATTTACACTAATATTTGACACCTAAAAGGACACCATTGGCAATACCAAAAACTACAAAAACAATTTATCCAGGAATAAGATTTTATCAAGATAGTATTAAAGGTAAAGTATTTGTTGCTACTTTTACAATTAATAGTAAGAAGTACAGAAAGATTATTGGTTATGAAAACGATGAATTTAAAACAAATGCAAAAATTGCATTTTTAAAAAAAGAAGAGTTAAAAAATGATATTTTAAATAACAACTATATAAAAAAAGATTTAACTTTTAAAGAGCTATTTAAAATATATATAGAACATTTAGAAAATTCTAAATCAGTATCTAGTAGAACAATTTTAACAAAACAAAGCAATTATAAAACTCATTTTAAACCTGTGTTTGATAATTTATATATTAATAATATACAAGCTTTTCAGATTCAAAATTTAGCTAATACTTTATTAAAGTCAAAAGCTCCAAAAACTGTTGATAATTTATTAGCTGACTTATCTGCAATTTTTAAATATGCTATGAAAAATAAATATATAACTAATAATCCAGTTTTATTAGTAGATAAACCAAAATATGACAATTTAAGAGATTATCCATTAAACATAGATGAATCAAAAAGATTATTTAGAGCTATTATAGATTTTAAAGAACCATTATACAAAGAGATATTTACATTTTTACTTCATGGTAGAAGAAAAGATGAAGTTCTTAGTTTAACTTGGGATATGATTGATTTAGAGAAAAGAGTTTATTACATTGGATTTGAGATTAACAAAGCTAAAAAAAATATGAGTTATGAGATTACAGATGAACTATATGAAATTTTAGCAAATAAGAAAGATAAAACTGGTTATGTTTTTAAATCTTTAGTAACTGGAGATAAAGTTAAAAATCTAAGATGGGCTTGGAAAAGAATATTGGAAGCTGCTGAAATTACAAAACCTATAAGAATTCATGATTTAAGACATTTAATTGGTGAAATATCTTTAAATGAAACAGATAATAGTATGGAAGTAGTTGCTGCTATTTTGGGTCATAGTTCTACTCGCCCTACTCGTAGATATGCAAAAGTTCAACAAAAAGTAGCAGCTCAAGGATTGAAAAAGGTTTTTGATACTTTGAAGTAAAATTTGTTATATTGCAGTATTAACAATTTTATATTATAATGTAATATTGAATATTACAAATGTGAAGGAGTCTAATATGAGTATTAATGAATATACACCAATGCTGTTATCTACTATTAATAACTCTATTGGTGATAAAAACTCACATTTTACAGTTGATAAACTTTTAGGATTATTTAATAAAAAGTGTAATGAATTTACAGAACTAGAAAAATATGCTGTTGATACAATTCAAACAGAAGCAACTAGTTACGAATTAGATAGTTTTAAAAAGTATTTTCATATAAATTCTAAAAGTATAGACTATTTATTATCGTGCCAACCTTACTAAAACATACTAATTCAGATTTTATAGAAGAGCATTATAAAGAGCAAATTATTGCACTAGACTTATTTTTTAAAGAGTCTGGAGCAAAATATATACCATCTTCAAAAATAAGATTTGGAGGTGGTACTGCTTTAGCAATTTACTATTTTCAACATAGACTAAGTTTTGATATTGATTTATTTGTATCAGATATTCAGTATTTGGATTATATTAGACCAAAAATGTGGATTGAAGAATCAAACTCTTTTCAAAATATAGAATATATAGATCAACATAATCATATAGGATTAATTACAAAAAATGGTATAAAAGTTGATATTCTTGTAGACTCAAACTCAAATAATTTTAAAATTGATAATTCAAAAAAATTAGTTGATTTTGATTTATATATTGAGGATATTACAGATATTATTGCAAAAAAGATTACTTTTAGAAAAAAAGATAATAAAACAAGAGATATTATTGATATTGCTATATGTTTAGAATCTAATCCAAATTTATTTAATGAGTTAATAGAACTAAAAAAAGTAACTAAAGATGATTTTAAAATATTAAAAGAATCTTTGCTTCAGCTAAATAAAAATCGCTATTTATCTCAATTAAATATAGTAAAACCTTTTGAAAAGTATATTGAACTTTCTAAAGAAGCTCCTGAATATTTAATTTCAAAAATTGATTACTAATAAATTAAAGAAATCAAGCATCAAGTATCATTTCTTCTGTAATATTATTTGGTATGTTTGAATCAGATGGTTTAGATATTTTATATAATTCTTTTGAAGCTTTTACTCTTTCATTTTTATCTGAATTTTCATCATGAAGTATTTTAATTAATTTTTCTTTTCGTGAATTATTATTCATAATATTAGCTATTCTTTCTTTACAATCATTTTTCTAAAAAAAGAAATAATATCTTTGATAAAACTACTAATAGATGCTAAGATAATAGATAAAATACCTATAGCAATACTTAAATATGAAATTAATATATTCTTTTCAGATTCTATATCAATTCTTTTATACTCTGCATATCTCTGTTCTAAAACTAATTCTAAGTCTTGTAAATTATCTTTTATTGCTACATAATCATTATTACTAATTGATGTATTTAAATTTTTAAGAACTATTTTTTCTTTATCAGGTAAATTCAAATATGGTTCTTCTTTTTTTAATATTTCAATTAAGTTATTAATTTTATTTTTATTTTTAATGAATATATCATTAGTTTCCAATTCATTCATACTCAAAACATAGTAATCTTCAAGTATTATAGAATAACCAATTTCTTTAAACTTATTATTGGCTTTTCTATTATAATAATCAGTAATTTTTAATATCTCATTATCATCTAACTCTTTTTTATTCATTTCATTTGTTAAATATTTACTATAATCTTTAAATATAGTTTCTTGGAATTTTTGCCCAGATAAAGTATTATATATACTTCCAACTCCAGATAATCCCATTTGAATAACTATCCATAATATAGCACCAGCAATAATTAATCCAAATAATTTTCCAGTAACCTTGTAAACGAAATTTTCCATATAAGTCCCCTTGTATATAATTTAAGAATATTATCACAATTCTATAATAATCTCAATAAATATTGCAAAATGTAATATTATAGTATACTAATATATTTAGATAATTATTTGTAACTGTTACTATATATATGAAACTTTGTATTTGTTACTTTGTATTTGTAGCAAAAAGATTTTTCTATCTATCTTCATATAATGCTTTCAACTGCTAAGTGGTATAAATTTTTTATACCTCCCCATATTTTTTATTTATTTCACCCAGTATAATATTTTTATACCACCTAGTATAATTTATTTATTTTGACTAGTATAAATTTTTTATACCACCCAATATAAAATTTTTATACTTCTTTTTTTAATTTCTAAATTTTTCTAATATTTCGTTTATATAGTACGATATAAAAGGAGATATATGCAAAAAGATAAATCTACAACTTTGGAATATTATGAGTATTTTCAAGAGATATATAATATTTTTAATAAAGAGCTTTTTTCAAATGAACTTCCAAATTGTATTATTACTATAACTAGACAAAAAAGAGTGATGGGATATTTTAGTCCAAACAGATGGATAAACAATAAAGGTAAACAAAATCACGAATTAGCATTAAATCCTTCATATTTTTCTAGCTCAAATTTCATAGAGATATTTCAAACAATAGTTCATGAAATGGTTCACTTGTGGCAATATGAATTTGGTACTCCATCACAAAGAAGTTATCACAATAAAGAGTGGGCTGACAAAATGGAGAGCTTAGGATTAGTTCCTAGTTCAACTGGAGCTCCTGGTGGAAAAAAAACTGGTCAAAAGATGAATGATTATCCTCTAAAAAATGGAATATTTGAAAAAGTATGTATTGAAATATTTAAACAAGGACTATTTTTAAAGTGGTTTGATAGATATTCAAATAAATCTACTTTTATAATAAATGATGAAGAGCTTGATGAAGAAGATATAAAAGAGATGATTGATACGAACAATGAAGAAGAGATATTAACATCTTTATATACAACTATTGGAGATATCGTAAAGGATACTTTACATATTGAAGAAGTTGTCCTGGAAGAGAGTAAAAATAAAAGTAAATATTGTTGCGAATGTGGTTGTAGTGTTTGGGGTAAAAAGAATTTAGATATTACTTGTAATTTGTGTGGAAGTGATTTTGAGTATATTGAAAATATTAATTGATATTTATTAATATTTTTAAGTATTAATTAATATTAAATAAAGTAATATTTTAACAAGTATTAATTAATATTAATAAATGCTAATTAATACTAAATAATATTAAAAGGAGTAAATATGAAATTTGGAAAGTATTTGTTTGAAAGTTTAGAAGAGTTCCAAAACATTCAAAAATTGACGTTGGAGAATGGAATTGGAACAGTAAAAGAATTTTTTGAATTCTTAAGAGCAAACTATAGCCAAAAATTTATTAAAAATTAAAAGGAGAAATAAATGGATTTTAAAAAATTTACATTTAGAGTTAGCTTTAAATTGCCGTATTCACATATCATTTCAATTACTACAATTGAAGCGAATGAAATTGATGAAGCAAGAGCAAAATGTTTTAAGAAATTTTCAAATAGAACAATAAGTAAAATTGAAGTTCTAAAAATAGATTAAGGAGCTAAAATGAAACTAATTACACTAGCAAATTTAAGAAGTGGTGGTAAAAGTTCTATTGCAAGACTTTTAGCTGAAAAGTTAAATTCAACTATTTTGAATTTTGATAAAAAAAGAGATAGCGAAGCATATAATGCTATCTCAACTATTAATATTCCAGAAAATAAAACTATACAAAGAGAAGAAAATAGTTTGATATTAAGAGATAGTAAAACAGAGCAAACAATTACAACAAAATCAGATTATTTGATTTGCGATTTGGGTGGTTATTTTGATGAGAGATTACTTGATCTAAAAAGTGATTTTTATATCATTCCATCTTTTGATGATTATGAGAGTATTAGTGAGAGTATGAGAACAGCTCATCTAATATTAAAGAGTAATATTAAAGCTAAAATAATATTTGTTTTAAATGGTGCATTCATTACAGATAAAACAGTAAGAGAAGAGAAGATAAAAGAGTTTAATGAGCATATTGAAGTAAATGGATTTAATAGATTTCCTCTTTTATATCTTCCAAAAACAAATTTAATGAGAAGATTAGTTGATGAAGCTGCAAAACAAAAAGAGTTGAAAAATAAGTTTGAGCAAGAGATTAAATATATTAATATAGATAAGTTTTTAGATGAGCTTATTACATATTTTAATATTTAAAAGTATTTACTAATATTATATAGTATAATTAAATATTAAAAATATAAGGATATTAAATTGGCAAAAAGAAAAATAGAAGCTTCAAATATTGATGATATTATCATTGAAACAAAAGAGCTAGATGATTCTACTTCTAAAGGAAGACCACAAAAGTATGCAAAAAAGTTGAATACTCCAGTTAATATTTATCTTTCACAAGGTCAATTAGCTGCAATAGATGAAAAGATAAAAGAGATTGGTTTTTCAGTTAGACAAGATTATTTTAGGAAGCTTTTAAGAGCTGATATTCCTAATTTTGATGAGTTATAATTGGCAAATTAGGAGAATTAAAATTGGATCCAAAAAAAAAGATTAAATATAAAAGCTGGATTAAAAGTTAATATAGTGCTTAAAGCAGATCAAAGAACTAATAAATTAACTCAAGGAATTGTAAAAGATATTTTAACTAACTCACCATCTCATCCACATGGTATAAAAGTAAGATTACAAGATGGTCAAGTAGGAAGAGTGCAAGGGATAATATAAAATGAAAATATACTCCAAAAAGAAATAGTAAGTTACTAATTCCTTTTATTATATTGACTTTCTAGCATAAAAAGTCACAATAAAAATTCATTAAATACTTTTTTAATTTTATTATTTGGTATAATGATAATATTAAATTTTTTTCATAATATTAAAATACAAAATAGTAATAAATTTTTATAGCACATATAATCATCAAAACTATTTAATTTATTCTTAAATTGTAAAAGTATATGTAAAAATAATTATACACAAGAGAGGGGAAACATTTGACTTTACAAGATTATGTTAAATATCGTAAAAATATTCATGAATTAGCTAACAACGTTAATACAATTGATAAAAACAAATATAATATTAACGATGATGATTATGAACTATTAATCAATCTAGCAAAAGATAATATTAAAAAAAATGAACTTGAAAATACTAAGAACCATGAAATACATTGGGAAGATTATTTAAATTGGTTTTTTATCGGATCTGGTATTTTTTTAAGCCTATTATTTCAATTAGGATATGCAGATACTGAATCTAGAAAAATAAATATAGGGGCATATTTATTCTGGGTAATAACAGTACCAATTATAATATTTATATCTGCTAATATTTATAAATACAAACAAGCGAATAAAGAGAATAGCAATTGTTTTAAAAAGTTATTGAGTGTAATTTTAAAAATAAAATTTATTAAATCTGATATCTTTAAAGATGTAATAAAGCAATCTGCTTGTTATCAAATCCAATTTACGAGTATAGCATATTCGATTTCATCAATTATTTTATTACTATACCATACAGGAATAAAAAAATATATATTTATATGGGATTCAACATGGATTGGTAGCGTAATAATTAATTTGTATACAATACCATTAAATTTTATTTATTCAGATCTAATTCCAGCTGAAATAAATAACATATCTACAGAATTTTCAGTAGGTATAGACAGTGAAAATTGGTTATGGTTTTTAATAGTACTTACTATAATTTGGGTTATTATACCTAGAATAATTATTCTTAGTTATTATTCTTATAAATTAAAAAAATATTTTAAAAAATATTTAACAAATAATTCAGATTCTGTAAAGCTTTTAGAAGATCTTAGAAAACAACCTGAAAATAATGAAGACATTAAAGATAATGAAGACAATAAAAATAAGATATTTGATAAATTTGATGAAATTGCTTCACAAACAAAAGAGTTGTTAGCAAAAGTAGTTATAAAAAAATCGTTAAATAAAACTAAAGATAATTTATTAAAAAAATTTTCACTAAAAAAAGATTAAATATATTAACAATTTTGATAATTTATAAAAGTATTCAAAAGAGTTAAGGGAGAAGTAATATCTCCCTATTTATATGACCAACCATCATTCATAAGTACTAAGCCAATTCTTTCTTCTTTTGGTGTATCCACTCTATACCATTCTGGTAAATTTTCTAGTTTATATTTATAATTAACTTCTGTAACTTTTTGTCCCATAAAATCTGCTGGTTCAGTAAAATTAATTATCTCCTCTACTTTAGGAGTTCCAAAACAAAACTTTCCATCTTTAAAATGCTCTTTTCCAAGATCTGTTAAATCATAAGTACTTATTTCAACAACTTTATCGCCTCCAAATATACCAAGCTTGAATAGTTTTTCTTCTTTTTCTTCTTTAAATAAACCTAATTCTACATATTTTTGAAAATCTTTTTTTCTTATACCAAATTCATCTACAAAAGGAAATTTATTTCCAAAAGATGAACAAGTATAAGAATCTTTGTTTTCAAGTAGGTATTTATTAATAACTGCTTCAAAATTCTCTTTAGTAGCTGCTTTTGGATCACTACATCCCAATAAAATCAATGCTAGAATAGTTGCACTCAAAAATTGTTTTTTCATGGTTTCTCCTATGTATTTTTTTTAATATTAACTAAGTTATTATAATTATTACTTTAAGTTTTCTTCATATTCTTCAAACATTGTAGAACTTTTATGAAGTAAAATAGCTTGACAAATTAATATCAAGCTATTTTAAGGAAGCCTTGCCAAGCTCTATAAGTTTATAAGATTTGAATAAGAATGTAAATAAAAGAAAAAGCCCTAAAAAATGCTTTAAAAGTGTCTTTATTGTCTTTGTTTGTAGTTATTTTATTTATTTGTAGTTTTTGTTTTTATTTAGCTTAAATATATTATTAGATTTTAAATTACAACAATTCTTTCAAAGATGTATTTTTCTCTTCACCTAAAAGTAAAAATCTACACTTTTGATAATTTTCTTTAAATATATTATATGCTTGAAAATGTAATGAATTTACATTTGCAATTACATATATGCAAACTATATGATTCCTATCTAAATTATGTTTATCTATATAAAAGTTACAATTTCCATAAAATTCTTTAATCATATTATGTGTAATAGAATCTTTCTTTTTCCAATATTTGCACTGTATTAAGAAAATAGTTTTATCTTTTTTTGCAATTAAGTCTATACCACCATCTAAAACACCTAATTCTAAACCTCTATATTCAACATCAAAACCAGCATTTTCAAAATATTTTCCAACTTCAATTTCAAAATCATCACCAAATTTTTTCATATTTTCTATTTCTTCTTTAGAATATACTTTTGGTAAATTTTTTTCTAATTCTTTTATTTGGTTTTTTAAACTAATTTTTTCATCATCTATTATTGTTTGTTGCTTTATTAATTCTTTTTTACTCAACAATAAAGATTGTTCCAAATCTTCAATTTTTAATTTATACTTATCTCTTTCTATTTCAAATTTTGATTTTTCATTTTTTAATTTTATTTCATAACGAATAGATTTTACTTTTACATATAACAGTACAAATATTAAAATTATTGAGAACATAATTATTTCAGATTGATACATATTTATATATTTTGAAAAATCAATATTAATATAAATAGTTGAGACTAATATTATAAACCCAATAATTCCCAAAAGAATTCTTTTTGGAATCACTAGAATTAAAATAACTGCAACAATAATTATAATTTGTTTTATACTTAAAGAAGCTAACCATTCCATCATATTCATCTTGTATATTTATTTCTTATAGTCAATTATCTTATCTTCATATTCTTCAATCAATTTTTGTTCATATTCAAGTAAATCTTCTTTTTCTTTTTGTTCTCTAAGATATTCCTCAATCAATTCTTGATTTTGTTTCTCAAAAAATCTTTCTCTTTCTTCATCTTCTCTGATTTCTTGAAGAATAAGCTCTTCCTCAAAATCGATAAATTTTTCATGAGCTTTAAAATAATCTTCTATTTCTTTCTGTTCATCTACTGCTTCATTAGCAAAAAACTTACCTTTAAAATAAATTCCTTCAGGTTCTATTATAGTTGTATTTTTGCTTTGTTTTATTTTCTCTAAATGTTTTTGATAATAATCATCTGAAGATACATTATTATGATATTCTCTTATTGCTTGTCTTAGTTGTTCATTCATCTCTTCATCAGTTGAAATATTTCCATCTTGATCATATATTGGACCAATAGACTCATTTGATTTATTCTTTGCAACAACTTTAAACGCACCACTCTTCTCTATTTCTTCTTTAGCTCTTTTTCTATATTTCTTATTTGAATGATTATTTATAATCCAAAGAAGATAATCACTTGGTATTTCGTTCCATTTTTTACCTTTGTATTTCCCAAAAGTTATATGATTTTTTGAATACTTATATTTAAAATAAATAAATAAAAATTCTAACACCACTATCAACAAAATTGATATATTTCCTATTAAACTATTTCCTATAAAAATAAGAATCAAAAATATTATAGCTTTTAGTATAAATTTACCTTTACTTAAAAATGGTATACATATTATTCCGATAAATATTAACAGTTGTATTATTAACGGACTAAATAATATTTCTTTTATATTCATATATCATTCCCCCCTATTAAATTAATTTTTATTTAGCTAATTTATCCTCTATTAAATCAGCTTTGATTTTATAATAACTATATTTTTTCTTTTATTTTAGAAACCAATTGATCTAATAAAGGAAACCTTTTATTCCAAGTAGTACCCTTAATTTCTATATCTTCCGAAATAACTATTTTTAAATCCTCTATAAATGCATTAATTTTATTCTTATCAATTTTATCTCTTTGCAAATAGAGTTTTATTTGAGACATAAAAGGTTCATCTTCTTTTAATTCCAAATCACTATCTTTTTTAAATTTATTTATAAATTCACTCTTAAATTTATTTTGAATATAGTCTTTCCCAAGACAATCTTCAATTGTTCCTTTTGGAACAATATCTCCAACCAAATCTCTTAGTGTAAATACATTATTGTTATTATAGACACCTTTTATTTTTAGTATCTCCTCTTTATATTTCATACCATCGTCATCATCATCAACTATTACCAAAATGGAAATATCTTCATCATTAAATAATGAAGCTATATTTACAATATTTGATCCTTTTCCATTTGTGATACCATAATCTAATTTATTAGCTTTAAAGGCTTTTGATAATATTATTTTATCTGAAGCACCTTCCAGTAACAATCGTTTAGTATTTAATAAATCCTTATATACATTCATTCCAAAAGCTTGACTTAAAACTTCATCATCTCTCAAATCAATTTCTTCTCTTATTTCTTTTTTTATTGTATTTGCATGAGAATCTTTTTTTATAATAATATGTCTTTCTTTATGTTTATGGTCAATCATATAAGGCGAATGTGTTGACACAAATAAATAATTATTTTTACCTATAGAAATCAACTCTTTACTTAAATCTCTTATTCCAGATGGGTGTAGATGATTTTCTGGTTCATCAATTATAATTAATCTTTTAGATTGATTATTTTTTTTAGTTTCTATTGATAGTGATAATATAAGAGAAATAAACTGTTTAAAACCTTCACTTCTAACATTCATTGAATGCCTATCATGTTCGTTATTTTTACCATCATCCTTAACATAAATTGCTAAATTACCAGTTTCACTAATCTCTATAATAAAACTAATATCATGTTTCCAAATATTTTTAATATATTTTGTTGTTTCAGCAGATAGTTCACTCTGTAATTTACTTCTTTTTTGAGAATTTGCTAAAATTTCATCAACTTTAGCACTTATTTTTTCTTGAGTATCATAATTTGCTAATGCAAATATATTTTTTAATGGTTTGTTTGAATTTATATCCGATTTAAAAATTTTTAAATCTATGCTTGAAGTAATAAGATATTCATCTGATGGTTTCCAATAAGAAGCTTTAGGTTCGTATTCATTTATAATATTAGCAATATAATCACCAAAATAAGTATAAAAATTAACTGTATCTAATAGTTCAAAGCTATTATCATTTTCTTTTGAAATTTCTATTTTTTTTGAAGGATTCAATCTTATATAAACATTACACTTAATATCCACATCAAAAAAATAACATTCTTCAAAAATATTTTTACCTTTTTCTAAAGAATTGTTCTTAGAAATATTTGTAATTTCAAAATCTAGTAAATCACCATTTAAACAAAGTTTTCTAATATCATCTAAATATGCTTCATCTTTCTCAAATTCTAAATGAAAATCAAGGTTTACTATTTCTTCATCTTCTATTTTTTGATTATGTAAAATAGAAAAATTAAATTTTTCTTTAGGAGTATCCATAAATGAAATAGCCTGTAATATATTACTTTTACCAGCTTCATTTACTCCTAATAAAAAGTTAGTATAACTATCTCCATGCTTTTTAATTTCAAAATCTATCTCTTTTATAGATTTAAAATTCTTTATTTCTATCTTTTTTAATATCATTGTTTAATTTTCCCCTATTAAATTAATTTTTATTTAGCTAATTCTTCCTCTATTAAATCAGCTTTTATTTTATGATAATAATATTCTTGTCTTTTCGGTGTCAATTTTTTAATATTATCAGTTAATTCTTTTTCATAGTTAATTATCGATTTGTTAGATAATTTATCTTCTTTAATTCCAAATAATATCCAATTAGTAGATAATTGATTTTCTAATATTATTTGATGCACTATTTCAAATGTTTCAAATTGTAAGCTATTTCTTTTAATTAAACCACTAAGTGTATTTTGTGCCATGTTAAGCATTTTTGCTACATCTGAATCATTCTTTATGTCAAGACTATCTTTTAGCCTATCAATTAAATCTCTAATAATTATCTTCATTTTTATCCTAATTATCTAATAAATAGATAAATATATTGACAAGTTCTAAAAATTAGATTATAATTATCCAATTATTAGATAAACTTACATTTATTTACATTTTAATCTTTAAGGATACCAAAATATCTATAAAAAAAGCATATTTTGGATTCTTTTTATTTGTAAGTTTATTTAGTAGATACAAAAAGTTCTTTGAAAATTTATTGTTGAAGTATTAAATAATAAGAGAGATAGTATCAGGGGAGTGATTAGTTCCCCCTTTTATTAATATCTTAGTAACACTTTGTAGCGAATACCAAGAGTATTAAAAGTAATACTATCAGCTTGTGAGTCATTAGGGTTTTCCTTTTGATTAACGCTCCCAACCCAACACTACCCACAAAAAAAAAGGTAAGGAAATAAATCCTTACCTTTTCAGCGTAAACTAGTAGGTAATCACTCCTACAAGAATAACCCTATGAATCACATGAAAAGATTATTACATAAATTATATATTTTGTCAATACTTTTGTATTAGTTCATAACAACACTACCCAGCAAAAAAAAGGTAAAGCCGTTAAGCTCTACCTTTCATACTTCTTAACTAGTGAGTAGTCATCTCACAAGAGAAATTTTAATGCTTTTTTTGTTCAAATCGATGTAATTATAGCATATCGAATAAAAAAAGTAAACTTAATGATACTTCAACAATAAATTTTCAATTGAACTTCATATAAATGTTTAGGAAAACTATTATGAGTACAAAAAGAATATTAAATAAACAAAAAGAATATTTTTTAGAGAGATTCAAAAAAAATCGAAAAGATTTTTTAAACCTTGAAAAAGATATTTACAAAGAGTTTCACAACTTATCACTAAACGAAGTTTTAGAACTAAAATCACAACTTAGCAGATTGAGCTTTCAAGTTAAATATTGTGCAAAACAACTTGAGCAACATTTTAAAATATTTATAGACTTAGAAAAAAGAGCTTGAAATGGCTGTAGAGATAAAAATTCAACTCAACGATTTTGATTATATTGTGATTAGTGATTGTTTCACAAATGGAATTGACTTTAAAATGTATAGCAAATCTGAAGATGGAACTATAAGAAAATTTACAGATGGTATTTCTGATAGTATGAAAATATCACAAAACAATCTCAACAGCTTTATTGTAGCTCTACAAAAAATCCAACACCTTACAAATCTTGATAAAGGACTTTAATATGAATGAAAAACTACTTACAAAAGAAGAGTTAGCTGTAAGACTCAATATATCTGCTTATGATGTAGATAAGCTAAGAAAAGATAGAAAAATGCCTTTTACAAAAATAGGAAGAGCCTATAGATACGACTTAGAAAAAGTCCTAAATTTTATAAAAACATTATCTTCAACTAATGAAGGAAAAGAGAAATAAAATGAAACTTTTTGAGAAATATACTGTAAATGGTGATTTTACAAACTATAGTTTAGAAAGTATGCTAAAAGATTTAAATGTTGAGCAAAGCTTAATTAATCAAATCATTATTAGATACTCAACAAGCAACTTAACTAAAGAGTTTATAGAACAACTAAAAAAGCTAAAAGAAGATGAAAATCCTATTAACTTAATTTTACAGTTTTTTCTTATGGCTGATAAGATGAAGCCTATCACTTGCGATAAAAAAACTCTCTCAAAACTTACAGGACTAACTGAGAGAATGATAGATGAAAAAAGAAGAGCTAGACAAATTCCTTTTATACAACTATCTGGTGGTTCTGAAACTGGAAGAAAAATTATAGTTTATGATCCAGAAGAAGTATCAAACTATTTATTTAGAGAAAAAGTAAGAGTTATTGCATAATGAGTTTAAAGATAATTAAGCCAAAAACAAGACCAGTTCAAATAGAGCCTTGGTTTCATCGTTATTTAACAAATAATGAAATCAAAGTTGTTTCGGCTATTTTAACTTATGCAGATATGAGAGATAGAAGTAAGAACTCTTTTCCATCAAATCGAACAATTGCTTTTTATTGTGGTTATGATTTAATTGAAAAGGGTAAAACTCTTGAAAAATACAAAGCTTTAGAAACAGAAGAAGAGAAAAAGAAATTCAAAGAAAAAATACTCAAATATGGAATAAATACAGTTAAAGCTACAAAAAGAGCTTTAATTGAAAAAGGTATTTTAAGAACTATTACAACTGGTAAAGCTGGAAAACAAACTACCGATCATATTTTAGATTTAGAGTGGAAAAAAGAGCAATATCTTAGAGAGCATGATGAGTTCTTTAATGAAAAAGAGTTACAAACTGAAGAAGAGCAAAATGATTTAGCACTAAATCAACTTGAAGAGTTAGTGCGACTTCAAAAAGAAGGAAATATAAGCAAAGAGAGTCTTGCAAAAAGATTACAACAACTTTCAAGCATGGTAAATGCTGAAAATATAAATGAAGAGATACCAGGGGAAGATGTTGAAAAAGTTGCAAATCATATTATGAATAGCGACAAAGTTCAATCTCAAATTTTCAGTGGAAAAATAGCAAATAAAGAGAGCTATCGAAAATCAATTATAAATCTTATGAAAAAAGGTGAATTTGTAGGTGCTAAAGAGCATTATGAAACTCTTAAAAATAAAGAAAAAGAAGAGATAGAAGCTCAACTTGAGTTTAGTATTGAAGAGCAAGAAAAAACAATTCCATACAAAAAACAGATACTTACATTTAGAGAGCTTGAGAAAAAAGATGATTTATTCTTTAGCTCATATATTTCAGAACATGGACAAATCTATAATTTCTTAGTTACAGATAAACAAATCAAATATTACTTACCAATCAAACAATATACAAAAGCTTCAAAAGAGTGGCTAGAAAACTATCAAAGTAGAGCTTTAGCATTTATGGAAAAACACAAAATCAAAGATAAAGGAGAAGTTATGAATGTACCAGTCTCCACCTCATAATAAATAAACTAAAACAAGGAGGAAGTATTGCCAATACAAGAAGATATAAATTATTACATAGAAGAAATTAACAAGCTAGGCTTTGGAGATAAACTAAATCTTAGTGTTGCAGAAACTTCTAAAATTTTAGGAATAAGCAGAAGTCATTTACACTCTCTTATTCAAAAAAATATAGGTTTAGATTATTTAGAGTTAGGAAATAAAATTTTATTTCCTAAAAGATCAATTGCAGAATTTTTTGTCAATAAAAAGACTAAATCAAATATAAGGAGAAAAAATTGAACAAAATTATTTTAATAGGAAATCTTACAAGAGATTTAGAGTTGAAATACTCAAAAGATGGTTTGGCAATTGCCAATAGTTCATTAGCTATTAATGAATTTAGAGGAACTGAAAAAGAAAAAACCATTTTTATAGATATTTCATTTTTTGGAAAAACAGCAGAAAATGCAAACAGATACTTACATAAAGGTAGCCGTATTGCAATTGTTGGAAAATTGGATTTTCAATCTTGGGTTGCTCAAGATGGTACTAATAAAAACAAACATTCAATTATTGTTGAAGATGTTACATATTTAGACAAAAAAGAGTCTATAGATGAAGGAGAAAACAATGAATAAATATTTTTTTATTTTTGCATTTTTATTTTTATATATAGCACCAGATTTATATGCGAATAGTGCTTTGTTTAGTTCAGTTAACTCAAAAGCAACTGAACTTCAAAATGGATTAAATACACTTGGAGTTGTAATCATTACAATAGTTGTAATGATAGCTTCTGTTGGTGCTATTATGGGAACATTTAGCAAATTTACTGCACTAAAAATTATTGCTGGTGGAATAGTTTTTGGAATAGCACCAGCAGCAGCAAATTGGCTATTGGCTTAAAATGAAACATGTACTTTATCCAACAGTGGTAAAGCCACAAAGTGTTGGTGGGATTCCTAGAATTGCCCTACTAGTTTTAATTATAGGAGTTACTCCACTACTTCCTTTGATGGGGATTTTATTTAATCCTCTTTTTGGAATTTTAATAACTATTTTGTTTTTAGGAATTTTTTGGATTGTGATGAAGATTATCTCTATTCAAGATCCAGATTATATATTAATACTAATTTCAAAATTAAAACATTTGAAAGAGAGTCAAAAATATGTTGCTTAAATGGTGGAAACCCTTACCAAAAGAACAAAAAATCGAAGATATGTTACAAATTGTTGGTGTATTACCAAACGGTGACAAAGACACATTTATATTAAAAAGTGGTCATTTGGCTGTTGTTTATGAGATTTTAGGAAAAGATTATACAGGTCTTGATGATAATCAAATTATTCAACTACATAGTATTAGAAATGAAGCTTTTAAACATCTTCCTAGTAATGTAATTGCAACTATTCATAGTAAAAGAATTAGAGAAACAATTGAAGATAGCTATGCTTTTAGCGATGTAAAAGTTGCTAAAGAGATAAATGAAAAATGGAATAAAAAATTTCAACATTCATTTAAAAATAGACATTATCTTGTACTTACAACTACAAATTCAAGCATGATAAATGAACTTGCTCTTTTACATAGCAACAAAGAAGACAAAGGCTTTAGAGCAAAATCTATACTAGAAGAGACTAGTAGAGATATAAAAAATAGATTAAGAGAATATAGGGCTATTAGATTACAAGGTGATTCTTTAATATCATTCATATCAAGTTATTTAAATGGAAAAGAAGTTCATCAAAAATATTCTGATATTTTTGGAAATTTACTTGGTGGTTGTGATTTAGTTTTTGATAGAGAAAAAAATTATCACTCTTTTGATGGAAATAAACAGATATTTTCAGCTTGGATTGGAATTAAATCTTACGAAGACAATACAACTCAAAAAATGATTGATGAGCTTATGAAATTTCAATTTGAATTTTCATTATATTGTCAGTTTCAAAACTTAACAAGTGAAAAAGCTCTTTTTATTTTAGATGATAAACATAGAACTGCACAAAGCTGGTTAAGATATAGTGAAGATAATGAAATTGAATTTAATGAAATTATTCAAAGAATTCAAAATAAAGAAGTATCTTTAGCTTTTACTGGTTTTGCAATACAAGTTAAAGCTAAAAGTTTAATAGAATTAGAAGCGAATATTGAAGAGATATCAACTCTTGTTGACTTTTATGGTTTTAGAACAATAAGAGAAAAAACAAATATAGAGCCTCTATTTTGGAGTTTGACTGCTGGATTAGAGCATTTAATGGTTAGAAAAAGATATTTAACAAGTGAAAATATTTCTGATTTGGCAAATTTTTCTACAGTTGGAGAAGGACTGGAGAGATGCTCTTGGGGTAACAATTATGTTACTCAATTTCTTACAAGTTCAAATACAATCTACAGATTTTGTTTTCATAATTCAGAAAATGATAAAGCTTTAGGTCATACACTTATTTTTGGAGCATCAAATAGTGGTAAAACTACTTTGATTAATTTCTTAATGTCTCAAGCTTTAAGATTTGAAAAATTAAGAATAATCTCTTTTGATAGACTTCAAGGTCAAAAAATCTTTACTCTTACGCATGGTGGAAATTATACGACTTTTTCAGATGATAATGGATTTTTAAATCCTTTCTCTCTTCCAGGTACAAGAGAGAATAAAACATTTTTAAGTAGTTTAATCTCTGATATGGCTGAACTTGAAGAGAACAATCACAATATAGATACTGCAATAGATTTAATCTACTCTAGACTTACTAAAGAGAGTGAAAGGAATTTAGACTCTGGAATAACTGCTTTTGCTCCAATGAGTGATAAAGAAGTTGCTTTGGATAAATTATTACTTCCATTTACAAAAAAAGGAAAATGGGGAAATTATCTAAATGCAAAAAAAGATAGTTTGGATTTTGAAGCAAGTAGAATTACTACTTTTGATATGGATACTTTAATTTCTGAACCAAAGCTATTAGGAATAATTCTAAACTATATTTTCTATAGAATAAAACTACTAGCTCTACCAAAAGATGGCGAAGAACCAAAACCTCACCTTATATTTGCAGATGAGTTACCTAACCTACTAGAGAGCGATATCTTTGCAAAAAGAGTAAAGGAAACTGTACTAGAGCATAGAAAACTTGATGGAGTTTTTATTGGAGCTTCTCAAACACCACAAGCACTTACAAATCATAGTATTGGAAAATCTATTTTAGGAAGTTTTGCAAACTTTATCTTTTATCCAGACCCTTTGGCTGATAGAGATACATTATCAAAAGATTTTCAACTTAATGATAATGAAATAAATTGGATTAAAAATTCTGGAGAAAATAGAAAAATACTTTTTAAACGAAACGGTGGTGAGAGTGTTATTTTAAATGTTGATTTAATTACTTTAGAGGAGCATCTTAAATGCTTTAACTCTTCTAATACTGAAAAAATTAGATTAGAAAATTTAATTAAAAGTAATCCAAATAATTGGATAAAGGAGTTTTTAAAATGAGAGCAAAAAAATTTACTACGGTTATAATTATTAGCTTTTATCTAAACACAAATCTTTTTGGTGCAGCACAAGTTGTGACAGATCCTATCTCTTATCAACACTACATCGAACAAATGAAAGAATTTCAAAAACAAGTTGAGCTTATGACAAAACAAGTTGAAACTCTAGGTGGGATTAAAACAGCTACTGATGATGTAAAAAGACAAATATACACAGTAAAAGAACAATTTACAGATGCTTTTATGGGACTTATGAAGGCTGGTCAAAAACTTGGTGAAGCTGGTGGTAAAGTTGGTGAAACTTTTAAACAAATTGGTTCATATAAAAAAGACTCTATTACTACAGATTCTAGCGATGGAGGTTTCTTTTATGAAGATATGGCAAAAATGATTGATGGATTTTTTGAAACAACTGGAACAATGGATGTTGCTAAATTTTTTCATCTAAATGATGAACAACTTAGAAAAAGTTTAAAAAACGACACTCAACAAATGGCTCACTACAAAATAGTAGCAGGTTATGAGTTTTTGGAAGAGAGTTTATCTCACACAAATAAAGTAGTAAATGATATTATGAAAACTGTTTTTAATGATAGTGAACCATCTATGATAGAGATGCAAAAAGTTACAAATATGCTTCTATATAACATGATTATAATGCAACAACAATCTATAGCTCTTCAAAATGATTTAGCCTTTGCTATGTCACTAGAAAAATATAATGGAGTTAATCATAAAGATTTCCAAAAAAGAATTAATGCTTTAAATGATGAAGATGAAACAAGAAAAGAAAAATATCTAGAAGATCAAAAAACTAAAATTGATAATGTCAACAAAATTTCAAATGAATATGACATAAATTACATGTTTGGGTATTAAGATGTTTCAGCAATTTTATGGACAAATAGTAACAACTTTAAATGCTTTTATGGATGATAAATATCAAGCCTTTATAGAAGCATTTAAACCATTAGCTGTAGTTATTTTAACTATATATATAATCATTGTTTCTTGGATACTTCTAACTGGAAGAAGTGAAAAAGGAAAAGAGCTGTTTATTACAGTTCTCCTTGCAACTTTCATAACTGGAATTGTTTTTAGTTATGGAGTTTATAAAGGCTATATTATAGACACTATTTTAAATCAAACATTTAAACTACAAGGCTTTTTCTTAAGTTTGGATGGTAGTTTACCATCTCAAGTTTTTAATAGTATGGATAAAACTTTTGAATTACTTTTTGGAAAACTTGAAAAACTTGAAGAAGAAGCTGGTTTTTTTAGTGCTAGAGGATGGGCTTTAGCTACATGCACTATAGGATTAAAATTAACATATGGAATTTTGTATCTAGTTTTTGCGGTTCTTATAATATTTTCTACTTTTGCAATATATGTATTTTTTGTAATTGGTGGAATTCCATTATTTTTTGCAATCATGCCACAAACTAGATTTATTTTTTGGGCATGGCTAAGAGCTATTATGAACTATACTCTAATACCAATCTTTACAGCTATTGTTATGGCTATAAGCTTAAAATTTTTAAGTGCAGTAGTTAATGATTTAATTGCTATGGATATAGAAAAAAATGGTGTTTGGAATATTGCTGTTGCAAATGCTTACTTTATTGGAGCATTAGCTATCTTTTTTCATTTGAAAGCACCTGAATTTGCAGCAGCTTTAACTGGTGGACAACCTTCTGGAATTGGTGGTTTTTTTACAACTGTTGCTGGAATTGGTGCTAGTACTTATGCTGTAGGTAAATTTGGAGCTTCTAAAGGATGGGCAACAGTTAAAGGAGCTTATAACACACCTAAAGCAATATCTTCTACATACAATGAAGTTAAAAATGTAGGTGCAAAAGCTGCTGAAACTGCAATCAATGTTAAAAATGCGTTTTCTAAATCAAGAGGAGTTTAAATATGCTTAATGAAAATCCTATTAAATCTCATACAATAAAAATACCTCTTAAATACAAACAAAATGCTAAAAAAATCAATCAAATTGCTCATAAAGCATATATTGAAGCAAAACTTACTAAAGAGATATTAAATGAGTTAGAAAAAGATAATGAAAACAACAGTCATATGAAAATATCTTTAAGCTACATAACAAAAGAGTATTTCAAGGATATTCAAAAAGATATTCAAAATTTAACTCTAAGAGAATTTGTTATCTGCTCTTTTTATATAGCTGAAAAACTAAATTGGAATTTTATCTGTGAAGATGAAATTTTTTTTACAGATCAATTAAAAATGTTTAATAAAAAATAAGGAGAAAAAATGAGAAAAATTATGTTTTATATATTACTTGCTTTAGTGGTAAATGGTTGTGTTGGAAAAGACAGCAATGGTCTTTTGAAAAGTCCTTGTAGAGAAGCTCCTATACAAAAAAACAATCATTCGTTAGATAGTGAGAAAGATTACTATGGCGGATAAAGAAATTGAACTTATAAGTCCTGTTGCATATAAAGCAGCAATGGTTAATAATGTTCTTCTACAGCGAGTAATAGTTGCCTTATTAGGTATTGTATTAATTTTAGGAATAGTGATTATTTCACTATTTCCATTAAAAGATACAAAAGTAAAGGTTGTTGAATTTGTAGATGGAACTTCTAATTTCGTAAGAGTCATAGAACCAAATCAAAATATTCAATCAGATAGTTTATTGATTAATTACTTTGTTAAAAAATATGTTGTTGATAGAGAAACATGGAATAAAGTAGATGAACAAATTCGATATGAATATATAAAATCTGTATCAAATGAAAAAACTTGGAATGATATGATTGCAATTTTTACTCACTCAAAATCACCTTATGTAAAAAATGATTTTAAAAGAGCTATAAAAATTTTAAGAGTTAGTGAACTAAGTCATAATATACGACAAGTTGAATTTGAAACAAATGATACATATGGAGCTGGTACAACTTCTCAAAAACAGTCAAAAGGTTATTGGGTTGCAACTCTAAAAATGAGTTTTAAAACTAGAGATGTAAATTATGAAGATAAAGATTTTAATCCGCTCGGATTAATAGTTGAAGAATATTCTATAGCACAAAGGAAGTAAAAAATGAAAAAAATTTTAATGATTGCACTATTACTTATACAATCTGCATATGCATTTAGAGATGAAACATCATTAAGTGATAACAATACAAATCAAGATATGTTTCCATCATCTTTAAATAGTGTTCAAAAAGCTTTTAACACATCAAATATGCACGAAAATGTAGCTGTTTATAAATATGAAGATGAGAATACTTATAAAGTTCGACTTAGAACAGCAGTTGAAACAATGTTTGTTTTACCACCTGGTGAAAAAATAATTAGCTACTCTTTAGGAGATAGTTTAGTTTTTAAATATAAACCAATTATTGTAAAAAACTATCAAACTGAAAATTTATTTACAGTAAGACCTCAAACAGCTGGAGCTGATACAAATTTAATTGTTGTTGGTGCTAGTGGAAAAATCTATAAGTTTTATCTAAGAGCAGATAATCACGATAGTCCATTTTTACCAATATTTACAATCTATATAAGCAAAGATGGGAAAATACCATCTCCTAAACCACTTAAAACTGATTTTGAAAGTTTAGAAATATCTAGTGAAAATAAAAAAGAGTTATCTCATTTTTTAAGTAATAAAGTAGAAATGCAAAATGCAAATTTTGGATATATCTCATTAAATGGAAGTGATGATATAAAGCCTGATACAGTTTTTGATGATGGTAAATTCACATATTTCTATTTTAAATCACAAAATGGAAAAATAAAAAATCTACCAGTTGTATATAGAGTAGTTGATGATTATGATACTCCAGTTAATTCTAGAATAGAAGGAGATTTTATAATTGCTGAAACATTATCAAAAAGATGGACTTTAAGAAGTGGAACAGCTCATCACTGCATAAAAAGAGAAGATTAAAATGAAATCTAAAATTAGAAATTTCAATAAAAACTCTTTAGATAAAAAGAAATTAATCTTAATTGCAATAGTTGTTTTAGCTTCTATTGCAATAATTGCATTTATAATCAAATTAGCTTTTTTTAATAAAGTAATAGAAGATGATTTAAATGTTTACAGTGAAATAGATCCATCTTTTTTTAGTCAAATAGAAGAGCCTCCACCTCCTCCTAAAGTTGAAAAACCTAAGCCAGTTAAAAAGGTGGTGAAAAAAGCTCCACCTCCTCCACCACCTCCTCCACCACCTCCTCCAAGAGATGTATTTGTTCAAAATCAAATTATCTCTAATCCAAACCAAGAACTAATTGATAAAATCAATAAGCAAAGGTTTAAAAGTGGTAAAACTATGGCTTTAACACAAAATGAAAAAGGTTATGGATTTACACGAATGGAAGGTCACTATAAAATTGATACAGATAAAGCTAGTGAGAGTGTATATCTAAATAGAGTTATTACAGCTGATAGAATGATACCAGCTCTTTTAATAAATGAACTTGTTTCTGATATTGAAGGTAAATTAACAGCACAAATTGAAGATGATATTTACGGATTCCATGGTAGAGATATTTTAATTCCAAAAGGTTCAAAAGCAGTTGGAAGATATTTACCTCTTCAAAGAATAGGAGATGAGAGATTAATAGCTACATGGGATAGAATAATTACTCCTGAAGGAGTAAATATTAATTTAAAAGATTCACAATTGGCTGATACAATGGGAAGGAGTGGTGGTTATGGAGAGATTGATAGAAGGCTTTCAGAAAGATATGGTCTATCAATTTTACTATCAACTATTAATGCAGCTGTTGGGTATGCAATTAGTAAACAATCAAGTGATCCAAATCAAGCTTACACTGCAACTACTTATACTAATGGTATTGCTGAAGTTTCTGGACAAATTTTAAAGGAGCAATTAAATGTAAAACCTAGAATAACAATGAGAGCTGGAACTAGAATTTTTATAAATCCAGTTCATGACATATATTTTCCTATGAATTCAAGTGGTACGGTCTTGCCAAGTCCATATTACAACGAAAAAGGAGATAGAAAATGAAAAAAATTATTGTACTAATTTTTTTAGTTTTTGTTTTTGCAAATGCAAACAATAATATTATACAACTTAGATTAATTGATAGTGTTTCTATTAATAAATCAAAAGTTGCTAGAGCAAATTTTGTTTCTTTAGGCAAAAATGCTAGTGCTGAATTTAGAAGAGCAATTTTTCAAGGAAATATTAACTATGAAAAACTAAGTAATGGTGAAACTAGAACAACTATAGTATGGTCAACTGTAAGAGATGGTCAAAAAAGTGCAAATGTACCACCATTTTTAACAAAAGTATCATCAAGAGCAACTTCTATTGCTGGAGGTACTGTTGTAAAAGCTGTTGGAAACACTGAAGAGCTTACAAATGCAATTAGAAATATGGATAATGATAGCTCTTTTAGTGATACAGTTAAAGATTTAACAAGTGGTAATGAAGAAAACTTAGCTGATGGTGGTTTTGGTAATAATTCTGCTAATAGCTCTGATTCAAATGACTCTAGCTCTAGCGGAAACTCATCTAGTGGATGGGGTGGTGGTAGCTCTAGCGGAAACTCATCTAGTGGATGGGGTGGTGGTAGCTCTGGAAGTGGTTCAAGTGGAGGAGGTAATACAACTCCACCTATAGTTATTCCAGATAGTGGAAACAATGGTGGTTCTAATAGTGGGGGTGGTTCAAGTGGTGGAAGCGGTAGCTCTGGAAGTGGTTCAAGTGGAGAAGGTAATACAACTCCACCTGTAGTTATTCCAGATAGTGGAAACAATGGTGGTTCTAATAGTGGGGGTGGTTCAAGTGGTGGTTCTAATAATGATAGTTCAACAAGATATAGTAAATGTCCACCAATAATAGAAAATGGAATATATACAGTTACTGAATATATTGATGGTTCTTGTGTACCTACAAATATGTCAAGTAGTATTTATACAACTGCTCAAGGTTGTCCTCAAGAATTAGATTTTGATAAAAATATTGCAAGATTAAGTACTAGAACTTATGCTATGCCTATGGGAGTAGAAATTTTAGTTACTCCTTGTCAAAAAACTGATAAAACTGCCAATTTGGTTGAAACTCATAATGGTTGCGAATGGAAAGCAAATCTTGATAATGAAACTGCCAACTTACAGAAAAGATATTTTTTTCACTACAACAGTGAACCTGTATATGTAACACAGTGTGTAAACAGTAATAAAACTGCTCCTATAGAGCAATTTAAAGGTGATTTAGGTTGCCAACCTATTATTGACTGGACTGGTGGAACTTATCAAGAAACTGCTAGTGATAATGGACTTTGTCGTCCTTTCAAAGGTATGCAAAAAATCTATTATGATGAAGAGCAATGTCAACCTTTTGTTGATTTCGAAAAAGGTTATGTAACTATCGCAACAATACCTTATGTAAATCAAGAAACTGGTAGAAAATATATAGGAGCTTGTCAAAAAACAAATAAAACTGAAAGTATAAAATGGACTAATGAAACTTGTTCTAATGTAATTGATAGAAAAAGAAAAATTGGTATAGAGCAACATAGAGCATTTTACACTCAAAACGGTCAAAAAAAATGGTTAAATGAGTGTGGAAACAGTGAAAATACTTTTGAATTACTTTTATTTAAAGAGTATGATCAAGCTTGTAAAAATAAAATTGATTATGTAAATAAAGAAGTATATGAAAACTATAGAACATTAACTAGGCTAGATGATAAAGTAATTGAAGTTGAAGGATGTAAATATGAAGAAGAAAGACAAGAGCTAAAATCTACTTATGAAGGGTGTAAAAAAAGACACGATTTCCAAAATAAAAAATCTTATGAACAAGAGAGATTTTATTTTATGAAAGATGGAGATAGGCAATATGTAAGTGAATGTAGAGATAGCAATATTGTTTATAATCACTACAACACAAGAGCAACTTGTAATATCGTTAATTCTGTTGGAAAAGTAATCGTTTTTGAGAGAAATGCAATAAATTTATATGATGATACTATTGAATATATTAGTGAATGCCGTCCAATTAGTGATGAAATAAAAGTTGAGCAAGAGTTTGTAGGTTATGAACACGATTTTAATCATGGACAATCTTATAGACTTGTAAGAGATTATTATATAGACCCAGTTACTCACGATAGAAAATATCTAACAAACGCCGTAAGAGATAATAAAAATTTTCCACACATAAAAGAAGCTGGAAATTGGGAGCATAATGATGAGTTAAAACATTCAGTTAGAAAATTAAGAATATCATTTATTGATACGGTTTTAAATAAAAAAATTTATCCAAATGGAGAAGATTTCTTTTATAGTGAGCCAGTTGCTTATTCTATACTTTTCGTTGGAGAAAGAACTGAAAATAAAATAACTAATGCTAGTATAAATTCAATTAGAAAAAATGAAACTGGCTTTACATATAACAATAATTTATTAGATACTTCAACTTATACACCTTTTCAAAAAGTACATTTAAAAGAAGAAACTAACTGTTGGGAGGATAATTGGGAGAATGATCATCAATATTTTACAGGTCCAGGTAAATATGGATATGGTTGTTTGCACGGGGACATATCTCATTTAAGTGGTAATTTTCAAAACAATATAATAAATAATAAAGCTTACTTTCCAGGTATTGACATTGGAAGTATATATTATCATTCAAATATTGATGTTATTAAAAATATTTCTGAATATTTAAGAATTGACGGAACAAAACTTACTATCACTAATTCAACAAGATATAAAGCGGTGCCGTGATGAAAACTCATATTTTAATGCAAAGAACTCTAGAACCACTAGAAAAATATTTAAATACAAAAGGGCTTGTTGAAGTAATCATCAACAAGCCAGGAGAAATAATATTAGAAACAAAAAATGGATTTAAATATATTCAAGACAACTCTTTAACTCTTGAATATTTAGAAGGTTTCGCTCAACAATTAGCAACAACTGTAAACCAAAAATTTGGAGAATATCATCCTATATTATCTTGTACTCTACCAATATATAACTATAGAACTCAAATTATGGGTAAAAGTGTTGTAGATACAAATTTTGCTATGGCTATAAGATGTGCTAGTGCAAATATATACCCTCTTGAAACTTGGTTTGATGAAAAAGAGATAAGTATTTTAAAAAATGCAATATTAACTAAAAAAAATATCTTAATTGCTGGAGGAACTTCTAGTGGTAAAACTACTTTTTTAAACTCTATATTATCATTAGTACCACATGAAGAAAGAATTTTAACTATTGAAGATGCTAAAGAGCTTGAACTTCCACAACCAAATGTAACAAGGTTATTAAAAAGTAAAATGGGAACAGATATAGCAAAAACAACTTATGCTCATTTAATAAATAGTGCAGTTAGATTAAGACCTGATAGAATTATTTTGGGTGAATTAGATATTGACAACACTTTACCATTTTTAAGAGTTTTAAATACTGGACATGGAGGAAGTATGGCTACACTTCATGCAGATAGTGTAGATAAATCAATTGAAGCACTAATTATGAATATTTCATTAGCTGGAGCTGGAGGAAATGAAAGAGCTATAGAGAAATATATCTTAAATGCTCTTGATATTATTGTTCATCTAAAAAGAATAGATAGAGTTACATATAAAGCAACTTTAAAGGAGTTAAACTAATATGAAAATATTATTATCAATCATAACAATAATGTTTTTGATGATTGCCATATTATTTTTTGGATTATATCATCAATTTGGAAGTATAAACAATATTCCAAATTTTGAAACAATACTATATCTTTTAAAATCACAACATCCAAAATATCCAGATTCTATTATGATATTAACTGTATATATTATTGCAACTATATTTTTACCTATACTATTTATTGTTAGTTTATTTAAATATAAACATAATAATGAATATGGATATGCAAGATATGCAACTTTTGATGATATAAAAAAATTCAAATTAAATTCAAAAAGTGGAATAATACTAGGTCAAAGAGGAACTAGACTTTTAAGAAGTCAAGAACCTCTAAGTACACTTTGTGTTGCTCCTCCAGGAACTGGAAAATCTGCTGGTTTTACTATTCCAAATGCTTTAGCTTATGAGCAATCACTATTTGTTCTTGATATAAAAGGTGAGATTAGTGAAAAAACAGCTGCTTATAGAAGTAACTTTTCAAAAATAATTATTTTTGATCCAGCAAATAAAGAAAATAAAACTGGTTTTAATCCATTTGATAAAAGCATTATAAAACAATTTGATCAAAATGAAATAAATCAACATGTTCTTCAAATTGCTGAATTAATTTTTCAAAATAGCAAAGTTTCAAATTCAGATATGAGCCATTGGTATTTAGAATCAAAAAATCTATTTGTTTTCATAGCTATTTATTTGATATTTATTTCACAAAAAAGCAATACTTTAATCTCTATTCCAGGAATAAGAAGCTTTGCTCTTTCTAGTCAAAATCTCAAAGAACATATTTTTGAAATTTTGGAAGAAAATCAAGAGTTACCACAACTTGCAAGAGAATTAGGAAATGCTTTAATTCAAAAAGCAGAAAAAGAGTTTTCTGGTCTTTTTTCAACTTTTCAAACAAAACTACTTGTTTTCCAAGATGATTATGTAGCTAAATCATTCTCTTTTAATTCATTTACTCCAGAACAATTTAGAGAAGAAAATATATCTTTTTATTTTAAAATTAAAAATATAGATGCTGAAAGATTAGCACCTTTAGTAAGATTAACTTTAGATTTTTTTGTAAAAACATTACTAAAAAAAGAGAAGAAAAAAGATGATTTAAATATATTATTTTTACTAGATGAATTTCCAAGATTTGGAAGTATCCCAATATTATTAAAACTTCCAGCTATTGGAAGAAGTTATGGTTTACTAGCTATGTTTTTCTTTCAATCAAATGGACAAATAGCTGAAATATATCAAAGGCATGGAATGGAAGAACTAGATGCTACAACGGCTTATAAAATCATTTTAACACAAAATGAAGCTCAAACTGCAAAATCATTTTCTGATAGCATAGGAAACACAACTAGACTAATTAAAAAAGGTACAAGTAAAAGTAAAAATAATGATTTCTTTAGTTCTAATAGTGGTTCAAGCTCATCAAATGAAAATTTAGAAGGAGTTCCTCTTATAAGAACTGATGAACTATTATCTTTACCATTTGGTGAAATAATAGTATTAGTGCAAGGTTTTAGAAATATACCTATAAAAGCTAAAACACCATTTTGGTTTAAAAATCCTCAAATGCTTAAAGCTGTAGAAAAGATATAAGTAGTGCAAAATGTTGACAACTATTTTTAATTCTTGTATAATTTCACCGTTAAGAGAATGTAAAAATAACTTAAGTGGGCTGATAATCCACGAAGTCGTGTAAAGGTAGAGCTTTTTAGCTTTACCTTTTTTTTTGCGGGTAGTGTAGCAATTTAAAGGGTGGGAGCGACTTTAAAAGGGGTTACCTTGCATTCTCTTATAGTGGTAATAGTTTTAATATGTATAGTATTTATTACTAAAGCATATTAATAAAAAGGATAGGACTTATCACCCTATCCTGTTACCACTACTTATAAAATCAATTTTTCCTCTTTTTTAATAGCTTATCTAAAATCTTAATTATCTCATTATTTTGTTTTATAAGATATTTTACTTCTGGGATTAAATTCTCTCTATTTGACAAATCTCTTTCTATCCATTTGCTTGGGTGTTCTCCACTATTATAAGCTTTAAGAGTTTGATTTATATTTGAAGTTAAATTTGCAACTGCTTGTCTAGTTCTTGCTGTATCTAATCTTATTTTACTTAGCTCATCAATTTCAATTTTATAATCTTCAGATAAACTAGATTTTAATCTTTCTCTTGCAAAAGAAGATAAATTTTCATAGCCCTCTTCCAAAGCTTTCTTTGTAAATAATATTTTATCTTCTTGAGTTACATTAAATTTTACATAATCATTTTTATTGTCTTTTAAATTTGATTCTAGCTTTATTGAATTTAACTGGCTTCTATAATTTTCTGAAAAATCTTTTTTCATTCTAGCTCTAAAAAATTCTGAGAATGTTTTATAACCCTCTTTTTTTGCAATTTTTAAATATTCATTTTTTTCTTCTTCATTATCTAATCTTATTTCAATTCTAGTTTTTTTCATTATTTACCCTTTGATGAATTATATCATTTTAAAAATAAAAAACCGTACAAAAAGAACTAGAAGACAGTATCCTGCCTCTCTTCTTTTCTTTCTTTTTTTTACAAATTGACAAATTTGGAAAAAAAACGGCTCTTTTTGTGGTTGCTGTATCTTTTTTGACGGTTGCTCCTCTTTTTTTTGTGGTTGTTGGTGTTTATTCTATGGTTGCTATCTCTTTTTTTGTGGTTGCTGTAGATTTTAAAGTTTTTTTAGTTGTTTATACTTACTAATTCAATTATAAAGTACGATATAAAATAATATATATAATTAATTTATATATTTGATAATAGCTGAAATAAATGATTTTATTAAATATAAAGAGACACCCAAAAAGATACCTAAATAATATTTTTTGCGATTTTAGTTAGAGTTTGTTTATGTCAATACCGATATAATAAGGTTTATTTGATGGCGACCCCAGCATGATTCGAACACGCGTCATTAGGAGGAAATCCTAAGGTCCTTGGCCACTAGACGACAGGGTCATAAAAAGAATGTTGATTATATTTTAGTTTGCGTTTTAGTTTGCTTAAAAACTATAAGTTTATGTGCTTTATCTAATCTTTTTTAATCTACTTTTTGATAATTTATAAATTTTTGAAGCATTTGTTTCAAAAAAACCAATTTTATTTATAACTTCAACATCTGCATACTCTTTTGCATATTTATAATCAAAACTCTGCTTTGTTTTATTTGCTGAAGTAGATGATAAAGTTTTAAATTTTTTTATAAAATCATAAAAAGAGGATTCGCAACTAACAACTCTAAAAGATTTTAAATTTGGATAGATAAATGTTGTCTTAGAACTATTTCTAACCATTTTTCTATGATTCTTAGGAACTCTTGTAAACTCTTTTAATCTCTCAAAACTATCAAGAGTTTTTAAGATTTTTTGATTTTTATCTCTATTTTTTATTACATTTAACCTCTCATCATCAAGTGATGAGAAGCCAACTGTAGTATCTGTTTGAACTAGATATAATAACCTTGAGTCCATTTTTAGTAGTTTAAAAACTCTTGAATAGATTTTGGAGTTGAAACATCTTTTGTTTTTAACTCTTTAATTGCATCAGTTGCAGCATTTGCAGCAGCTACTGTTGTAAAATATGGAACATTCATTCTTAAAACTGCTCTTCTAATCTCTTTTCCATCATCTTTAGAAGACTCTTGCTCACCACTTGTATTTATAGCCATCGCAATATCACCATTTGTCAATAAATCTGTGATATTTGGTCTTCCTTCACTTACCTTTAATACCTTTTCACAAGCAATTCCAGCTTCAGATATAATTTTTTCAGTTCCACCAGTTGCACATATTGTAAATCCACTATCAACTAAACTACTTGCAATTTTACTTGCAAACTCTTTATCTAAATCGCATAGTGAAATAAACACTTTTCCACTTTTTGGAAGTGAGTTTTTAGCAGCATTTTGAGATTTTGCAAATGCCATCGCAAAATTATCAGCAATACCCATAACTTCACCTGTAGATTTCATTTCAGGACTTAGAAGTAAATCAGCACCTGTTAGTTTATTAAATGGAAAAACTGACTCTTTAACAGCTACATGATCTTTTAATTTTGGTTTTAAAACTTTGTTATCTTCATATACAATCTCTCTATCATAAACTTTAAGAGCATCTCTTAAACTCTCTCCCCACATAACTCTAGTTGCAACTTTTGCAAGAGGAATTCCAGTTGCTTTACTTACAAATGGAACTGTTCTAGACGCTCTTGGATTTACTTCAATTAAATAGATTTGTCCTTTATGAATTGCATATTGAGTATTCATCAAACCAACAACTCCAAGACCTAAAGCCATCTCTTTAGTTTTTGATTCTAATTGTTTAATTAAATCATCACTTATAGAGATTGGAGGAAGTGAACAAGCACTATCACCTGAGTGAATACCAGCTTCTTCGATATGTTGCATAATTCCACCAATATAAACCTCTTTACCATCACTAATACAATCAACATCAAGCTCAATTGCTCTATCTAAAAATTTGTCAATTAAAACAGGAGCATCATTTGAAACTGAAACTGCCTCATCCATATACTGTTTTAGCTCATCTGTAGAGTAAACAATTTTCATTCCTCTTCCACCAAGAACAAATGATGGTCTAACTAATACAGGATATCCAATTTTTTCAGCTATTTGTATAGCTTCATCAATTTTTACAGCTGTTCCATTTTCTGGTTGTAAAAGACCAATTTTTTCAACAAATGCAGAGAATTTTTTTCTATCTTCAGCTAAATCAATTACATCAGCTGTTGTTCCAATAATTTTTGCTCCAGCTTTTGTTAAAGCTTGTGCAAGTTTAAGTGGAGTTTGTCCACCAAAATGAACAATTACACCATCTGGTTGCTCTTTTTCAACTACACTTCTAACATGTTCAAAATCAATTGGTTCAAAGTATAAAACATCTGATGTATCATAATCTGTACTTACAGTTTCAGGATTACAGTTGTACATAATTGTTTTTACACCCATTTCAGCTAATGCAAAACTTGCGTGTACACAACAATAATCAAACTCAATTCCTTGACCAATTCTATTTGGTCCTCCACCAATAATCATAACTTTTTTATCTTTTGATTTTATAGCATCTTTTTTAGGTAGTTTTGTAATATTTGTTGTTGAGTATAGATATTGATTTAGAGCTTTAAACTCTCCAGCGCAAGTATCAACTTCATTGTATTCAAAATCTATATCAAATTTTTTTCTAGCTTGATAAACATCTTCTTCAGTTTTTCCAATTAAAGAGGCAATAAATTTATCACTAAACCCATTTGATTTTGCTCTTCTTAGAAGCTCTTCACTGTTTAAAATATCTGAAGACGCTATCTCTTTTTCTAAATTATAAAGTTCTCTAAATTTAGCTAAGAACCAAGGGTCTATTTTTGATAACTCAAATATATCCTCATTTGTTAAACCTTGTCTCATACCATCCATTAGATATAAAAGTCTTTTATCGTTTGGTCTTCTAATCTCTTTTTTGATTAACTCTAAATCTGTTGTAATAGTATCAAAACCACAAAGTCCAGTTTCAAGTGAACACATAGCTTTTTGAATTGATTCATTGAATGTTCTTCCAATAGCCATAACCTCTCCAACACTCTTCATAGAAGTTGTTAAAGTTGAGTTTGCTTTTGGGAATTTTTCAAATGTAAATCTTGGAACTTTTGTAACGATATAATCAACTGAAGGCTCAAAACAAGCTAGTGTTCCTGTCATATCATTTTCAATCTCATCAAGTGTAAATCCAACTGCTAAAAGTGTTGATACTTTTGCTATTGGATAACCTGTTGCTTTTGATGCAAGTGCAGAACTTCTAGAAACTCTTGGATTCATCTCAATTACAAGCATTCTTCCTGTTTTTGGACACATAGAGAATTGAACATTTGATCCACCACTATTTACTCCAACTTCTCTTAGAATTGCAAAAGATGCTTCTCTCATTTTTGCATACTCTTTATCTGTAAGTGTAAGCGCAGGTGCAACAGTAATACTATCTCCTGTATGAACTCCCATAGGATCAAGATTTTCAATAGAACAAACAACTATACAGTTATCATTTGTATCTCTGATAATCTCCATCTCATACTCTTTCCAACCTAAAACCGATTCTAAAATCTCAATCTCATTAATAGGAGAAGCATCAAGTCCAGCTTGAGCTAAAACTTTAAACTCTTCCATATTATAAGCAACTCCACTTCCAGCACCTGCAAGTGTAAATGAAGCTCTTGAAATAACAGGGAAACCAATCTCTTTAGCTAATCTCATAGCCTCTTCAAGATTATAAGCATTTTCACTTCTTGGTAAATCAAGACCTATTTTTTTCATAGACTCAGTAAAAAGATGTCTATCTTCACCTTTTTTAATTGCTTCTGGATGAACTCCTAAGAATTGTATACCTTCAAGTAATCCTTTTGAATACATAGATGTAGCAACATTTAATGCTGTTTGACCTCCCATTGTAGGTAAAATAGCATCAATTTTCTCTTTTTTAATGATATTTAAAACAACCTCTTCTGTGATTGGCTCAATATAAGTCTTATCAGCAAACTCTGGGTCTGTCATTATTGTTGCTGGATTTGAGTTTAACAAAACAACTCTATATCCTAACTCTTTTAGAGTCTTTGTCGCTTGTGTTCCAGAGTAATCAAACTCGCACGCCTGTCCTATAACAATTGGTCCTGAACCAATTAACAAAATATTTTTTATATCTTCTCTTTTTGGCATACTTTATCCTTTCGCTGATTTAAAATTTGGCAAGTTTATCCAAAAAGTGCTTAAGTTTTTGTTATGTGAAATGCTTATGTAGTAGTTATTTAGAAGATTAGTTACTGTTTTTTACAGTAAAAACTAATTTTGCCTCTTCTAATAGTTTTTGTGCTAATTCTAACTCTTTTAAACCCTCATTATAAAGTTTAATTGAATCACTTAAAGTAATATCGTTTTTTGTAAGTTGTTCTAAAATCTCTTTTGCTTTTATTATTTTCTCTTCAAAATTTAACGCTTCTTTTTTTTGTTCCACTTTTTAATCCTTTAAAATATCTTTTATATGCTCTTCAAATTTATCAACTTCTACTAAAAATGAGTCATGACCACTTGAACTATCAACTTCTAGATAAGTTACTTGATCTTTTTTGCCAATTTTTATCATAATATCTTCTATCTCTTTCATCTCACTTGGGAAAAATAGCATATCATCTTTAAAAGATATTAAATGAAGTTTACCCTCAATTTTTGAAAAAGAGTCTTCAAGTTTATCTTTGTTTCTACCAGCATCAAATATATTTATTGTTTTACAAATATATAAATATGAGAGTGGATCAAAAAACTTTGGAAAACTATAGGAGTTGTGTTCAAGATATCTTTCAATCTCAAATCTTCCAAAAAGTTCATAAAGTCCATCTGTACTTACATAATCTCTTCCAAATTTTTTATTAAATAAAGCTGGACTTAAATAAGCTATCAATCCAGCCATTCTTCCAACTGCAAGCCCTACTAATCCTCTTGCTTTTAGATCATCTTTATCATAATTTCCATTTAAAAAACTAGGATCATGTCTTATTGCTTCAATTGCTATTTTATTTAAAGCAACTGCCCAAGGTCTTGTATATGCTGTACAAGCAAGTGCTATGTAATGTTTTGCAAAGTTTGGATGTTCAATACTGTAACATAAAGTTTGCATTCCACCCATACTTCCACCAATTACAGCAATAGCATTTTTAATTCCTAAATGTTTATATAATCTCATTTGAGCATTTACAATATCTGAAATTGTCAAAACTGGAAATTTAAGTCTATACTCTTTTTTGGTAGATGGATTAATACTTAATGGACTTGTTGAACCATAAGAGCTTCCAATATTATTTGAGCATATTACAAAATATTTTTCTGTATCAATTGTTTTACCATCTCCAATAAACTTATCCCACCAACCAGCTTTTGCTTCATTTTCATAACGACCAGCTGCGTGATGACTTCCTGATAATGCATGACAAATAACAATTACATTTGATCTATCTTCATTTAGTGTTCCATAAGTCTCATAGATTATTTCAAACTCTTCAAGTAATCTTCCACTCTCAAGATATAAAGGTTCATTAAACTTCTGCGTTTTTGTCTCTATTTTCAAAATATTTTTCCAAATTTCCATAAATTTAAGGTTAAAGTTTAGCTAAAATAAAATAAAAAAGCCTTTTAAGTGACACTTTTTTTAAATGCTAATAAAAATTTTATATTTTATCAAAGATTATAAGTAAAATTTTATATAATCATAGTCTTAAATTATAAAAAGGATTTTTGTGAATAAAATTGAAGAGCTAAAAAATATTTTAATCGATGGTGTTTTACCTGAATTAAATAGTGAAATAGATGCTTTAGAAAAATTAATTAATAAAAAAAATAGTAAAGATTTAATAGAAGAGCTAAACTATTTAAAAGATGTAAAAAGGTTTTATGATGAAGCTTTAAGGCTTATAAATGAGAATAAATTAAGTGTTCAAGAGGCCCAAAATATACTTCTTGATTTAGAAGATATGGAAGAAGATGAGGGAGATTTATAGTGTTTGATTTAGAGATTTATGAACTAATTTTTATTGGTATGTTTGTTGTTGCCTTTATTTTTGGTTTTATTGCTCAACAAAAACAGTTTTGTTTTAGTGGAAGTATAAAAGATTATTTACAAATAAAATCTACAAAAAGGGCATCTAGTGTTGTTATGGCTATGATTGTTGCAATAATTTCAACTCAACTTTTTGTATATTTTTATGATATTGATTTATCATCTAGTTCATACTTTAAAAACAACATAAACTACTTTGCAATAATTATTGGAGGAGCTTTATTTGGTGCTGGAATGATGATAGCTGATGGATGTAGTAGTAGAAGCATAGTAAAATTTGCACAAGGTGATACAAATGCTTTAATCACTCTCTTATTTATTGCAATTTTTGCATTTGCAAGTACAAGAGGAGTTTTAGCTCAAGGTGTAAACAGTGTTATTAATAATGAATTTTTAATATCAATTTCAAGTTATATAACAAATTTTCAACTGAATATATATTTTGTTTTAATAGTTCTTTTTGCAATTTTACTATTTTTAACAAAAAAGATAAAAAGAGCAATTAGTTTATATGATGGTATGATTATTGGTCTTCTAGTAGGAGTTTCTTGGTTTCTAACAGGATATTTAGCGCTAGAAGATTTTGAGAATACAATTCAAGTTCAAGCTATTAGTTTTGTCTATCCAAGTGCAAAAACTTTAGAGTTTTTTACTTTTTTTGAAATCACTGAGCTTAGTATTGGTGTTTGTTTAGTAATTGGTGCTATGTTTGGAGCATATTTTTCTACATTTTTTAACAAAAAATATAGTTTTGGATGCACATCTCAAATAACATTTAACAAACTAAAATATAATATTATTGGTGGTTCACTTATGGGAGTTGGTGGAATCATGGCTATTGGATGTACTGTTGGACAAGGTTTAAGTGGAGTTTCAACACTTCTATTTAGTTCATTTTTGGCAATAATATCTATTGGAGTATCTGGATATATAACTGGAAAAATCCTACATAAAAAAGATAGACTTCCTATGTGTTTCTTATTTGAATGGGATGATGAGAAGAAAAACAAACCTATAAACTATGAGATTTAAATCTCATAGTATTTTTTTAATGATGTAGATGATACTCTACTGTATATCCTCTCATTCTTGGAGGAGTATCAAGTTTACTTTCAACACTATCAAACTTATCTTCAAAATTTAGATTTTCATTTGTTTCATCAATACTTTCGTCATCTTCATCTTTGTTTTTAGTTTCAAAACCTGTTGCAATAATTGTAATTTTTACTTGATCTGGTTCAAAAGTATCATCATAAGTTATACCTTGAATAATCTTTGCATATTTATCAACTCTTGAACCAATAGTTGTTAAAATATCAGTTACTTCTAAAAGTCCAATATCTGGGCTAATTGTTAAGTGAACTAAAGCACCTTTTGCACCATCAAGAGGAAGTTTTTCTAACAATGGAGAGTTTATAGCATTATCAAGTGCTCTTCTTACAGCATGCTCACCCTTTGCTTTTCCAATTCCCATAAGTGCAATACCTTTGTACTTCATAATTGTTTTAACATCTGCAAAATCGGCATTTTGATCACTTCCACTACCTGGATTTAAAATAACTTGACTCATACCATTTACAGCTTGATATAAAATATTATCAACAATTTTATAAGCATTTTTTAGTGTTATTTTTTCATCAACTGTTTCAATTAGTTTATCATTTGATATTACAATTAAAGAGTCACTTACTTTTTTAAGCTCATCTAAACCTGTATTTGCAAGCCCAGCTTTAAAAATACCTTCATGAGCAAAAGGTTTTGTAACAACCGAAACTGTTAAAGCTCCAACCTCTTTTGCTGCTTTTGCAACAATTGGAGCAGCACCTGTTCCAGTACCTCCTCCAAGTCCTGCTGCAATAAATACAATATCAGCTCCAGCTAAAGCAGTTTTAATCTCCTCATAACTCTCCAAAGCAGCATCTCTTCCAACCTCAGGATCCATTCCAGCACCAAAACCTTTAGTTAAATTTGGTCCAAGTTCAATTTTTATTGGAGCTTTTGATACATGAAGTGCTTTTAAATCAGTATTTGCAACAATTAAATCCACCATATGAATTCCCTCTTCAATAGTGTGATTTACCATATTACAACCACCACCACCAACTCCAATTACTGCAATTTTTGGTAAATTTGTAGATAGTGCTCTTGTTGGTGATTTTTCTCTAACTATAATATCATCCATCTCAAATAAATTGTTATTCTCCATTAAAACCACTCCGTTAATTTTGTAAATATTCCACTTTTTTTCTTTTTTTGTAGAGGCTCAAGAAGTGTATTTTCAACTCTCTCAGATTGTAGATTTAAATCTTGATTATAGTTTGTTTTTATTGCTTCAATAGGTTTCTCTTTTTTTATAGGTTTTAATAATCTTTTGTTAGAGTCTAACTGATAACCTCTATTTATTCCTAAACCAAACATTATAAGACCAACAATTGAAGCTTTATTTTGTTCATCAAAACTTACTCTAAAAGCGTTTGGAAGAGTTTTTGGAGATGAAATTGCAACAGGTATTCCTTCAAAAACTCTCTTTGCCAACTCTTTTATTCCATGAATTTCACTCATTCCACCTGTTAAAACAATTCCAGAACCAATATTATCAAGCAAAGCATTTCTTTTTAACTCATTTCTTACTAAAACCAAAGTCTCTTCAACTCTTGCGTGAACAATACCTTGAATAAAATCTAAAGCAACCTCTTCTTTATTCTCTTCATCATTTATTCTAGGAACAGAAACAGATGCTCTTGATTGACCATCTTCAAAAGCTGAATAGTTTTTAATTAATGATCCATGCTCTATTTTTAACTTCTCTGCAAAACTTATTGGAGTTTGTAAAGTAATAGATATATCGCTTGTTATATTTTTTGAACCAACAGGTAAAAATCCATTATAAATTATTGAACTACCTTTATAATATACAAACTCTGTTGTTGTAGAACCTAAATTTATAACAACTGCACCAATCTTTTTTTGCTGTTCATCTAAAGTTGATAATGATGCAGCATAAGAGTCTAAAACAAAACTAATATCCTCTATTCCAAAAACCTTTAGAGCTGATTTTATATTTATTAAAGCATTTCTTTTTGCAGTTACAATATATACATTTACCTCTAATCTACTACCATTCATTCGAATTGGATTATCAACCTCTATATCATCAACCATAAAAGATATTGGAATTACATGAACTAAATCATAATCAGAGTTTATTGTAGTATTTGAAAGTGCCATTTGCATAGCTTGATTAATATGAGATTCTGATATTAATCCATTTTGAATTGTAACAGCACCTGAACCCTTTACTCCTGTTGTATAATTTCCAGAAATAGATACAACAGTAGTTCCTATACTTTCATGAACTGCCTCTTTTGCTTTTAAAATTGCCTCTTTTATGCTTCTTGAGGCATCATCAATATTTATTATTAAACCTTTATTTACCCCACTACTTTGTGCTGTTCCATAACCTAAAATCTCTATACTATTATCTGCATCATATTTTGGTTTTGAAATAGCTGCTACAACTGCGCTAGAGCCAATACTTAAAGATAAAAAAACATCTGTTGTATTATTCAATTCTACTCCTTATTTTGCATATAAGTCTTAATCTCATATTTTTGTTCTAATTTTTTTAAAAGATTAGTTAAAAGTTCGTTTTCAACCAAACTTCCTATCTCTTGTTTTACTAAATTTGAGTTTTGTTCACTATAATTTTTTAATCTTGAGTCAACTATTCTAAACATAACAGCTTTATCATCAAACTTAATAGAAGACTCTTTTGAAGTTGTTACAAAAAGATTATTTAAAAACTCTTGTGCTTCATCTTGACTTAAACCTTTAATTTTTGAACTGCTTGCTCGATTAATATTTTTTACAACACTTCCTTTAAAGTTTGTTAGCTCTTTATCTATTTTTGCATCTAAAGCTTCATGTTTTTTATCAAGTAAAGCATCAGCATAAACCATAGTTTTTGCCTCTTCAAAAGTAAGTGGTTTTGAAGGAATTTTTTTAACAACTTTTACAATATAAAAACTATTTTTTTCTAAAAATGGTCTTGTTATATCTCCCTCTTTTTGCTCTAAAATCTTCTCTATATTTTCACTTGAAAAAGGTATCTTATCTTCTGCATAAACTCTTTTTGAGTCAAAATTCTCTTCACCTTTTTTAAGTTTTAAATATAAATTTAAAGCCTCTTTTTTTGATTCATTCTCATTTAAATCAGCAATAACTTCATCTTTTGCCTCTTCAAAAGATTTAAGTTTTCCATCTTCAAATCTATAATCAAGTTTAAATCTATCATAATATTTTAAAATCTCATCTTCTTTTATATTACTATTTTTAATATCATACTTTTTAATCTCTAATTCAAAACTAGGAGTGCTATTGTAGTTTGAACTATTTTGTTCAAAATACTCTTTTGCCATCTTCTCATCAATTTTCAGATTTATATCATCTATTGATAAAATTTTATATTCAATATCATCTTCAATAAATAGAAGCTTACCAATATTTTCTAACTCATTATCACTAACATTTAAAGAGAAAATTGCTTGAATTTTTTGAAAAAGTATTGTATCTTTTAGGCTATTTTCAAACTCTTGTGGTGTAATTCTATTTTGAGCTAAAACTTTTACATATTGATCTTTACTAAATTTACCATCAACTTTAAACTCTTCATATTTTAAAATCTCTTTAGCTATCTCTTCATCAGTTGTAATTAAACCTAAATCTTCACCATAAACTAAAAGTAATTTTTTTTGTAAAAGTTGAGATAAAGCAATATCCTCAAGTCTTAACTGTTTTGCTAACTCTTGATTAAATGAATCTCCAAATAGTTGTGCATATTGTCCATATAAACTTGAATACTCTTTATTTAACTCTTCAAAATTTATCTCTTTATTTCCAATAGTTGCTACTACTGATCCTTTTGAACCATAGTTATATGATCCCCAACCAACGAATCCAGCACCAACAAAGGCAATAGTACTAATCCAAATAGTAATAACCAACCACTTTTTATGTCTTTGCATCCAAGTTATCATAAATATAAATCCTCATTGAAATTTTTAGCTATTATGATACAAAAATCTTGCTTGTATGTTATTTAAAGTGTTATATTTAGTATATCGTTTTGCTCATTTTCTATTTTACTATCTAACAAATCATTTATTACACTCTCTCGTTTTGTTATCTCTATTTTTTTACAAGCACTTTTAAAAGCCTCTTCCTCTCCAACAATAAAACACATATCTTTTGCTCTTGTAATTGCAGTGTAAAGAAGTTTTGTATTGTGCATTATGTAGTGCGAAAAACTCATTGGAATTAGTGCATTTTCATACTCCATTCCTTGAGTTTTATGAATTGTTAAACAGTATGCCAAATTTAGAAGTGAGCTAATATTATCAAAATCATAAAAAACTACCATATCATCATTTGGATATAAAACAACACACTTTTGCTCATCAAAATCAAGTTTTATTATAAGCCCTAACTGTCCATTATAGACTCTTCTTTCCATATATTCACTTGAATTTGATTTATACATAATCATAGTTTGAGCTTTCATATTCTCATTTTTTATATGAATAACCTTATCGGTTAGTTTATACTCCATCTCTTTTATTTTTAAACTTCTATTTTTTGTATGATTAAAGAGTCTTTGAAGTTCAGTATTTAAGTTATCTACTCCTAATATTCCAGCTTTCATAGGAGTAATTACTTGAAAAAGAGTCAAAGCTTTACTTATATTTTTTGCTTTTATATAGTCATAATATTGAACTATATAATCACTTGCAATATTTAAAATAGTATTTAAAATATACTCACTATTTTCAACTCTTAAATCAAAAAATTCATTTTGATTTAGTGAATTTTTAACACCATAATAGTTTTTAATAGATACATCAATAAATTTAAAATCTTCAAAATCCTCTTTATAGTTTGGTAACTCACCTTTTCTAATATCATTTGCAATTAGAGCTATTGCTTGATTCTCATTTTGCCTATAAATTTTTGTAAGTTTACAAATTGGTGCTAACTCATATTTTATGCTATCAGCTAAGATATTTCCAGCTCCAATTGCTGGTAACTGTCCATCATCTCCGACAATAATAAAAATTGTATCATCACTAATTTTTGAGATGATTTGATAAAAAGTTACTGAGTTTACCATTGATGCTTCATCTAATAAAATAACTTTATATGGGAAAAAATCTCTCTCTTTGTGCTTCATCAAAAGGCTTTGAATTGTGCTTGAGTTATATCCTGTTGTATCACTTATTCTTTGACTTGCAATTCCTGAAAGTGCAATAGTTATAATATCATCATAAGAGACAATCTCTTCAAGAAGCTCTAAAATTGCCCTACTTGAAGTTGATTTTCCAGTTCCTGCATAACCTATTAAAAATAGAGTCTTCTCTCCACTATTTATAAGTTCAACAGCTTTTTTTTGTTCATCACTTAAAATAAAACCTAAACTGCTCTCTTTTTTATCTAAATACTCTTCAAAATTTTCAACAATTTTTCTATTTTTGTCATCTTTTCTTCTATTAAAAAACTCTAAGATGCTTCGCTCTGCAAAATATAACATTGATAGTGCAACTCTATTTTCACTTGTTTTATAAATCTCCTCTTTTGCCAACATCTCAACTAAAACATTCTCATATAACTCATCTTGTTTTGAAAATCTCAAACTATCATCAAGAAGTTTATACAAATGAAATTTATAAATTGATGAGTTTCCGTTGTTATCACAATACTCTTTTAAGGTGTAGTTTAGGCAAGATTTTATTCTAAAAGGTGATTTTGGATCAATTCCTAAAGCTTTTGCAATCTCATCTGCTCTTTTAAAACCAATACCTTTTATGTTTGTTAAGATATATGGGTTTTCTTTTATTTTTTCTATTAAATTATCGACTAAATTAAATGTTGAGTATATTTTTGTAATTAAATTTGCAGATACACCAAACTTACCCAAAAAACTTCCCAACTCTCTTAAATGTTTAAATTGATGCCATGAGTCTAAAATAGTCTTTAGCTTCTTCTCTTTTATACCTTTAAAATTTAAAAGTTCATTTGGATTATTCTCTAAAATCTCTATTAATTTTGCTTCACCATATTTTTCTAAAATCTCGCTTGCTGCTTTTTTTGTAAAACCTTTTACTATTTTTGTAAGAAAAAAATAGAGTTCATTATCTTTTATTTGTAATGTATCAAACTCAAATTGAACACCATATTTACTATGAGTTATCCAATTTCCACTAAGTTCAATCTCCTCTCCAACCATCTTTTGTATATCTGCATCAAAATATGTTCCACAAATTTTTTGATTATTTTCTAAAACAGCAATAATATATCTGTTCTCTTCATTTTGATATAGAACTTTTTTTAAAACTCCACTTAGTTTATAACTTTTTTGATTAGTTTCCATCATCAAATCTATCTTTTTTATGTTTCTCTTTTTTGTATGTAGCTTTATTTTTCTCTTTTTGAAGTAAATTTGCATCTTTTAGTAAAGTTGCTCTCTCATCTTCAAAACTTTCACTTGGATTTTTTGCAAACTCTAATGTTTTTTTTATAAAGTTATCTACACTTGAGTAATAATCTGAATATAACTCAACTTTTGGTGTTTTACACATATCTTCATAGTTTTTAAATGTTCTTTTTAAAAAAATCTCTTTATTGAAATTTTCAAGTTTTAATAAAGAGATTGTTCTAGTTAAAAACTTCTCTGCTACTCTTATGTATCTAATTCTTAGTTGCTTATCATTTAGATTAAAGCCCATTTAAAAACCCTTTTTCTTTTAAAAATTTGCTGATTATAACCAAAATAATTTAATATTAATAAAAATATTACAAAATGCAATAATTTTAATAAAGCAAAATGGTATAAATTTTTTGATAAAATATATACCTATTTTTCAAAAAGGACAAATTATAGAAAATTTTTCAAAACTAAATTTAAACGAAAAGATTTTAAAAGCAATTTCTGATTTAAACTATGAATCTTTGACGCCTATTCAAGAGAAAGCTATTCCAATAGCAAGAAAAGGTAGAGATATTATTGGTATTTCTCAAAGTGGAACTGGTAAAAGTTGTGCCTTTATTTTACCAATTTTAGAATCAATATTAAAAGATCAAGAGCTTGGTAAAAATAGAGTTTTAAGAGCATTAATTATAGCTCCAACAAGAGAGTTAGCAAAACAAATTGTAAAATCTATTGAAAATTACTCAAAATATATGGATGTAAAAACTGTATCAATTTTGGGTGGTGAGAGCAAAAATTTACAAGCAAAAAAATTATCAAATGGTGTTGATATAGCAGTTGCAACAGCTGGAAGACTGCTTGAGCATATCAAAGAGAATTCAATAAATCTATCAAGTGTTACAAAGGTAGTTATTGATGAGTTAGATGTAATGCTTGATATGGGATTTTTAAAAGATTTAGAGCAAATTTTGCCTTATATTGGTAAAAATAGACAAGTATCTATGTTTAGTGCAACAATAAATTCAACTGTAAAAACTTTGGCAAAACAGTTTTTAAATGATCCTGTTGTTATTGAAGTTACTACTCAAAGATCAAATGTAAAAAATATAACTCATGAGGCTATTTTAGTTGATGAGGATAGAAAACTTGAAGCCTTATCATACTTTATTGGTTCAAAAAATATATCACAAGCTTTAGTTTTTGTAAATCAAAAATCACAAGCCGATACTTTAGTTGAGAATTTAAATCTTGATGGTTTAAAAGCTGCTTGTATTCATGGCGATGTTAGACAAAGTACAAGAGCATTAGCACTTAGAAAATTTAAAGAAAAAGAGCTAAGAGTTTTAGTAGCAACTGATATAGCTGCAAGAGGAATTGATATAGAAAATCTTCCTTGCGTAATAAACTTTGCACTTCCTCAAAGTATTGATGATTTTACTCATAGAGTTGGAAGAACAGGAAGAGCTGGAAATGATGGACTTGCAATTACATTTTTAAGTGTAAAAGATTATAAATTTTTTGCTGATATTGAAAAAGAGTTAATTCTTAGTGTAAAAAGATATGAACTTGAGGGATTTGCTACAAAAGAGAAAAAACCAAGAGTAAAATCAAAACAACAAAAATCTATAAAAGATAAAAAATTTGAAGCAAAAAAAAGAGAGGAAAAGGTTAAGAAACCTAAAAAAACTAAATCTAAAAAAGTAACAAAGAGAGGATAAAATGAAGAATAAAAATTTTAAAAAATTTAAAGATATTGCAAAAGTTAGTGGACTTAGTAGCTTTTTAATTTTAGGTTTAACAGCTTGTAATAACAACTCAAATCAAGGTCAATTTTCAAACAATACTATATCAGAAGCTTCTCAACAACAAGGGGCATTTGTTATAGTTGAGCAAGATGCTAGTGGAAATTACAAAATTGCAGATGAGTTTCCAGCATCTAAAACAACAATAGTTTTAAGAAGTCCAGATGGAAGTGAGAGAATTTTATCTCAAGCAGAGATTGATCAGCTTGTTAAAGAAGAAGAGAAAAAAATAGATGCTGGTACTTCACCTCTTACAAATCCAGAGATGAGTAGTGGTGGAATGGGACTTGGTGGAGTTTTATTATCTTCAATTGCAGGAGCAATGATTGGTTCTTGGCTTGGAAATAAACTATTTAATAACCAAAACTTCCAAAACCAAAAAGCAGCACAATATAAATCTCCTCAAACTTATAGTAAATCTCAAAGTTCATTTAATAAACCAGCTACTTCAAATACAAGTTCACAAAAAAAGAGTGGATTTTTTGGTGGTAATAATACAAACAGAACAACAAACTCATCAAGTTTTGGAAGCTAAAAATGAGATTAGAAAAAATAGAAGCACTTGATAATAAATATTTAGAATCAATAGGTTTTACATGGCATACAGATAGCGATGAGAGCTCATATATTGCAAATGAGTTAGTAGTAATTAGTGAAGAGGAAGCTGAAGCTTTTTATGAAGCTACAAATGAACTTTATGATATGTTTATTGAAGGTGCTCAATATGTAATAGACAATGAGTTATTTCATGAGTTAAATATCCCTTTTAATTTAGTTGAAGTTATAAAAGAGTCATGGGAAAATGATGTTCATTGGCATTTGTATTCAAGATTTGATTTAGCAGGTGGAGTTGATGGTAAACCTATTAAATTAATTGAGTTTAATGCAGATACACCAACTTCACTTTTTGAAACAGCAATAATTCAGTGGGCAATGCTAAAGAAAAATGGTTTAGATGAGAGCAGTCAATTTAATAACTTATATGATGCCTTAAAAGAGAACTTCAAAAGAATCATCACTTTAGATAGTGATATTGAAAAATTTGATGAGTATTATTCAAAACTTGGTTGGAAAATACTATTTTCTAGTATTTCAAGCTCAAGTGAAGATATAAATACTACAAAACTACTTCAACATATTGCTTCTGAAGCTGGTTTTAATACAGATTTTGAGTTTATAGAAAATGTAAACTTTAGTGATGATGGAATATTTAAAGATGATGAGTTATTTGAGTTTTGGTTTAAACTAATTCCTTGGGAAGATATAGCAATACAAGAGAGTGAATTGGCTTTAATTTTAACAGAGATTATAAAAGAGAAAAGAGCAATTATTTTTAATCCAGCTTACACTTTAATATTTCAATCAAAAGCATTTATGAAAATTTTATGGGATTTATATCCAAATCATCCACTACTTCTTGAGACTTCTTTTGAACCACTTGTTGGTAAAAAATATGTAGAGAAAAAAGCTTTTGGAAGAGAAGGTTCAAATATCAAAATTATAAATAGTGATGGAAGCGTTGAGATTGAAAATGGTGGTGAGTATGAAGGTCACAAATCAATTTTCCAAGAGTATGTAGATTTTGTAAAAGATTCTAAAGGAGAGTGTTATCAAGCTGGAGTTTTTTATGCTTACGAAGCTTGTGGCTTAGGATTTAGAAGAGGTGGTAAAATTTTAAATAATATGTCTAAATTTGTTGGACATATTATTAAATAGAATTTGTTACTTTTCTTCAAGATAATCTAATTTTATAGGTTAAAACAAACTTAATTAAGATTATCTTGATTAAATTAAAATACAATACCAATTATTTAATTTTTGAGGTAAAAAATGAACGAAAATACTAAAAGAGAAAAATCTCTTACAATGACAATGTTAATGACTCCAGAAAAAGCAAACTTCTCTGGAAAAAATGTACACGGTGGTGAGATTTTAAAAATGCTTGATCAAGTTGCTTATGCTTGTGCAGCTAGATATTCAGGGCATTATGCAGTTACTTTATCTGTCGATATGGTGTTATTTAAAAATCCAATAAAAATTGGCTCACTAGTTACATTTCACGCTTCTGTAAACTATACAGGAAGAACATCTATGGAGATTGGAATAAAAGTTATCTCTGAAGATATTAAGGATCACACAATAAAAAATACAAATGTATGCTACTTTACAATGGTTGCAGTTGATGAAAATGGTGTTCCAATGCCAGTTCCAAAACTTGAACTTATAACAGAAGATGATAAAAGAAGATATAACGACGCTTTAAAAAGAAGAGAGTTTAGAATGTCTTCAAGACATGCAAAACAGTAATTAATGTTTTGTGGTATTGATGAAGCAGGACGAGGACCACTTGCTGGTCCTTTGGTTGTTGCTGGTGTTATTTTATTAGAAGATATACAAAACCTTGCAGATTCAAAAGTTTTAAGCGAAAAAAAACGAGAAAAACTCTTTGATGAAATTAAACAAAAATCAAAATATCATATAGTTTTTAAAAGTGCCAAACAAATAGATGATTTAGGAATCTCTTTTTGTATAAAAGAGTCTATTTTAGAGATTATGAAAACTTTACAAAATGATGCAAGCTCTTTTTTAATGGATGGAAATACAAATTTTGGTATAGAAAATCTTCAAAAAGAGATAAAAGCAGATGCAAAATATAAAGAGGTAAGTGCTGCTTCAATTCTAGCAAAAGTAAGCCGTGATAGATTTATGGACTCAATCTCAGCAAACTATCCAGAATATAACTTTAAAAAACATAAAGGTTATGGTACAAAAGCCCATGTTGATGCCATAAAAGAGTTTGGAAGAAGTGATATTCACAGATTTAGTTTTAAATTAAAAGCTTTAAAAGAGGTTTAAATTTTAATCTTTTTTTAACCACTCTTTTAAGCTCTTTAAATCCTCTATTCTCTTTGGCTCAATTTTTAAAATATCAGCCAAACTTTTTACACCCATAGATAGAAGATATTGTAAATTATGATCAAAAGTCGCCTCTTCTATTACAAAAATATTATCTTGATGAACTTCAAACATATATCCACCATTTGGAATAGGAGTTTGAGATAAAGTTACAGTGTAGTAATCTTTTATAATACTTTGTTTTTGAGAGTACATAAGCCCAATATTATATGAATCATTTCCAAAACCTCTAATAGCAACAACCAAAACTTTTGTTTCACCTTTTTTTGAAGAGTTGAAAATTCCTACAATATCCTTTATTGTTGAATATCCTGGGATTTTATTTAAAAATTTTTCTGTATAGCTAAGAGCTCTTGTTTCTATAAATTGACCTACAATATATAGTAAAAAAACAAAAACAAAACATACAACAAAAAACCAAAAAATAGGATTTGAATCTGAATTAATTCCAACAAAATCTAAAACACTATTTACCAAAAAATCTATTTTTCCAAACAACCAAAAAACTACTATAGTAATAAGTGCAACTGGAAGTACCCAAAATAATCCTTGAAGAACTATCTCAAAAAAATGTTTTAATTTTCTCTTTATCAAAATCTCTCCTAAAATAATTTTTGAAACTATATCAAAAAATCAATATTTTTAATCTACTCATATCTTAATGCTTCAATTGGATTTAATCTTGCAGCTTTTCTTGCTGGAAAATATCCAAAAACAACACCAATTAAAGTTGAAAATATAAATGCTACAAAAATAATTTGATAATTTATAATAAATGGTAAATCAAGTAAATTTACAACACCATATCCAATTGATAATCCCAAAAACACTCCAATAATTCCACCCCAAGTTGATAAAACAACAGCCTCTACTAAAAACTGCATCAAAACCTCTTTCTCCATAGCTCCAATTGCAAGTCTTGTACCTATTTCTCTTGTTCGCTCTGTTACAGATACAAGCATAATATTCATAATCCCAATTCCACCAACAAGCAAACTAATTGCAGCAATTGAACCTAGCAAATATGTAAGCATTTTTGTAGTATTTGTCATAGTATCAAGTATATCTTTCATATCTCTTATATGAAAATTATCAGCTTCACCTATTTTAACACCTCTTCTTTCTTGCATTAAAGATGTAATCTCAGTTTTTGCATCTTCTATAAACTGCTCTTGTGTTATTGAAATTATTATTGATGAAACATCTTTTTTACCTAAAATCTTTCTTTGAAACATATTTGTTGGAACTATTACTATCTCATCTTGATCATTTCCAAAAGCAGCTGCTCCTTTTGAACTTAAAACTCCTATTACATTACAAGTTAAATTTTTAAGTCTTATATTTGTTCCAATTGGGTTTTCATCACCAAAGAGCTGTTTTTGAATAGTTGTTCCAATAATACAAGATGATTTTCCAGTTATAAGCTCACTATCATCAAAAACTCTTCCATCTTCAAGTTGCCAATCTTTGATTATAAAGTAGTCATTATCAGTTCCAACTACAGTTGCTGTGTGACTTTTATTTCCATATACAATATTCATTCGCGAAGAGCCTTCAGTTGTTGCTCCTTTAATATTTGCAACTTCATTTTTAATAGCCACTATATCTTCGTTTTTAAATGGTTTTGCACTATTATCCTCTCTTGGAACTCCTCTTCTTTCTTGACCAACTCTAAGTGTTAGCATATTACTTCCAAGTTTTGTAATACTATCTTTTACACTTTGTGTAGTACCATCTCCAATCATAACCATAGCAATAACAGAAGCTACACCTATTACTATTCCTAAAATTGTAAGAATTGACCTTAATATATTTCTTCTTATCTCTTTTATTGCTATTAAAAAGGCATTTTCTAACATTATTTATAACCTTTTTTTAAACTATCTTCTATATTTCCATCTCTAAAATATATTATTCTATTAGCATATTTAGCCATATCCTCTTCGTGAGTTACCATAACAATAGTTATATTTGACTCTTCATTTAAATTTTTTAAAAGCTCCATAATCTCAACACTTTTAATACTATCAAGATTTCCAGTTGGTTCATCTGCAAGAAGCACTAAAGGATTTGTTACAATTGCTCTTGCAATTGCAACACGCTGTTGCTGTCCACCACTTAACTCTGCTGGAGTATGTTTTATAACACTTCCAAGACCTACTTTTTTTAAAGCTTCAATTGCCAACTCTTCTCTTTTTTTAGAAGTAACTCCTCTATAAATTAAAGGTAACTCAACATTTTCTAAAGCAGTTGTTCTTCCTAAAAGGTTAAATCCTTGAAAAACAAATCCCAAATAGTTTCTTCTTAAAAGTGCCATTTGATCTCTATTTAACTTCTCAACATTTATACCATTAAAAAGATACTCTCCACTACTTGGTTTATCTAAACACCCTATCATATTCATAGAAGTTGATTTACCACTTCCACTAGCCCCCATAATTGCAACAAACTCTCCTTTGTATATCTTTAAGTCAACACCATTTAAAGCATGAGTAATATTGTTTCCACTACCATAACTCTTTACAATATTTTTAAACTCAATAATTGGTTCTTTATTTTCCATTAATACTCTTTTGCGAAATTATTACCTCATCACCAATATTTAACTCTTTTGACTCAATTGCAGAAGATCTTCCATCTGTATCTAAAATCTTTACCATAACTCTTTTTAGCTCACCATTTTCTAATTTATAAATAGGTGATAGCTCTTTTTTACCTAAATCTTTTGTAACTGCTCCTTGAGGTCTTCTATTAGGTCCCATCATAGCAACTCTTTTTGCTTCATCAATTTTTGGTTTAAATCTTAATGCACTATTTGGAACTAATATCTTATCTTTACTATCTTTTGTAACAATTCTTGCAGTTGCTGTCATTCCAGGTTTTAAAAGCAGATCTTCATTATGAACCTCAACAACAGTCTCATATGTAATAACCCCATTTGAGTTAATTGGATTTAATCTTACCTGTTTTATCTTACCTTTAAAAGTTTTGTTTGCATATGCATCAACTGTAAAAGTAACTGGCAAATCTTTTTTAATATCAGCAACATCAGCTTCATCAATGCTAACTATTAAATCCATACTTCTTAAATCTTTTGCCAAAGTAAAAAGTTTTGGAGCTGACATAGTTGCTGCTAGAGTTTGACCAATCTCTACATCTCTGTTTAATACTATTCCATCAATTGAAGATCTTACATATGCTTTTTCAAGATTTTGTTCATCTGTTTTTAAATTAAACTCAGCTTGCATAACTCTTGCTTTTGAAGCTTCAAGAGAAGATTGTGCTGCTTCATATGCAAATTTGGCATCATCTAACTCATTTTTTGAAGGATATTTTCCATTTGAATCTTCAAACATTTTAAGAACTCTCTCATAAGTTAATTTTTTGTTTCTTAAATTTACTTCACTCTCTTTATAATTTGCTTTTGAAATTGCAAGAGCTGCTTTTGAACTATCTACTTGAGATTGAAGTTTTACTGTATCTAAAACAGCTAATACCTGCCCTACTTTTACCTCATCATTATAATCTACAAATATCTCTTTTATAGTTCCTGATACCTCTATACCTATTTCAACACTATTTGTAGGGTTTAGATTTCCAGTTGCACTTACAACTACAGACAAATCTCCTTTTTCAACCTTTTTAGTTACATACTCTACTTTTAAAGAGTCACTTTGTGAACTAAAAATTTTTATTAATATTAATACTAAAACTATGATTAATATCAAAGCTATGACTATATATCTTTTTTTATTACTTTTTGTTGCATATTTATCTAATTCATCTTTTAAATCACTCATTTTAGCCTCTTATTTTAAAATATAATTTTGAATACTCTTGAAGAATATTTATATCATTTATTAATAAATCATACTCATTTATGATTTTACTATTTTCTAAAATCTCTAAATCATAACTTGCTGTCATTCCAGCTTGATTTGATACTCTATTTGCTTTTATTAAATCCTCATACAATTTTATATTATCATCAATACTTTTTGATATTTTTTCGTAAGTGTCAATTTTTGTTAAAATTTGTTCAAAATCAGACTCCATATCACTTTTTAAATCATTTAAATATGTTTGCTGTTTTAAAACCTCTATTTTTGACTCTTGAAGCTTTGAAGACATATTGTAATCAAACAGAGGCATAGAGAAGTTTAAAGATGCAGTTGATTGTGAATCCTCTTTTCTAGTATCACTTAACATATTATTAAAATCATCTTTTGTATTTGAGTATCTAGCATTTGCATTTAAAGTTAGTTTTGGAAGATATTTTGATCTATCTATTTTGTAACTACTATTTAAAATAGCAACTCTTGCATCCTCTTTTAGTAGTGAAAAATTCTTTTCTAAAAAATCCTCTTTTGATATTGGTTTAAAATCTAATATCTCTATGTTCTCATATTTTAAATCTGTATATTTAGCAAGTTCTAGCTCTTTTTGCTTTAAACTATTTTCAACACTTATAACATCTCTATATGCAATGTTTTTACTCATAACTGCATTATTTAATTCTATAATATCACTTTTTCCAGCTTCATATTGTATTTTTTTAATAATGAGCTCTATATCTTTATTCTCATATTTTATTCTATTTTGAAATTGTTGATACTTTAGTTTTTTAATCTCTAAAAGAGTGCTATAAATTGATAGTAATAGTTCACTATTTTCATTTTCCCAAGATAGTAAATCATAATCAAAAGTGCTTTTAGCATTATCTATTTTTGACCAAATTCCACCTGATTCAAATAGTGATTGTGTAAAACCAATTGATGCTTGTTTTGAATAGTTGTCATCCTTTGACTTATCAAAAGGGTGAGTTGTACTTACTGAGGCATCTAAATTAATCGTTCCAATCCAACTATTTTTAGAGTAATCATACTTTTTTAAAATTGACTCTTTGTCAAGTTTTCTATACTCTTTTTTATCATCTTTTAGTAGTTTTAAGCCATCTTCATTTGCAAATAAATAGGTAAAAGTTAGTAAAAATATAAATAGCTTTCTCAATATATTTCCTTAGGTTGATTTTAAAAATGGTATTATAAATACTATATTTTAACCATATTTTAACAATAATTAAATTTAAGAGTTCTTTAAGATAATTATTATCAATATTATGGTACGATTCCAAAAAATTTTAAGGAAATAGTTTATGTTTGATGATATTGAAAAACTAAAACACTTGGTTGATTATGGTGTAATAGGACTATTAGTAGTTATGAGTTTTGTTGCTGTTTTTTTCTTTATTGAAAGAGTTATATTTTATAAAAAAATAGATGTAAGCTCATATAAAACAAAAAAATCATTAGATGTTGCTTTGACAAAACATTTAACTATTATTGGAACTATTGCATCTAACTCTCCATATATTGGACTTTTAGGAACAGTTTTAGCAATTATGCTTACATTTATGACAATGGGTGGCGGTGGAGATATTGATGCTGCTAAAATTATGGAGAGTTTAGCACTAGCTCTTAAAGCAACTGCTGTTGGTTTGGTTGTTGCAATTATTTCTATGGTTTTATATAATATTTTAAGTAGATTTGCTGAAGTTTTGGAAAGTGATTATGAAGCTACAGAAGTATGATTCAATCAATGTAATTCCTTTTATTGATGTACTATTAGTTCTTCTTGCAATAGTTTTATTAACTTCTACATTTATAACTAAAGGTATTATTCCTGTAAATTTACCTAATAGCCAAACGGCTAGTAAATTAAAAAGTGATAAAGAAGTTGTAATTGTTATTGATAATGCTGGAGTTTTATATCTTGATGAGATTCAAATGGCAATTCAAAATATTGAGCTTGAACTTTTAGGAAAGCAAAAAGAGACTCCAATTCATCTTCATACAGACAAAGAGACAAAGTTTGAACACTTTGTAAATGTTTTGGATATGTTAAAGAAAAATGAATTCTCAAATGTCTCAATTGTAACAAAGAAGTAAAGATGAAAAATAATAGATATATAAAATCACTTTTTATTAGTTCTACTATATATCTTGCTATTGCAGCTCCTATTTTTATATCTTTTTCAAATACTCCCAAAACAGTTGATATTAAAAAAGATGTTCACACTGTTACAAAAATCTCTTTAAGTAATATTCCAATTCAAGAAAAAGTTATTGAAGAGATTGTTGAAGAGGAAGTTGTTGAAAAAATAATTGAAAAACCAGCAAAAAAAGTTGTAAAAAAAGAGATTAAAAAACAAAAACCAAAAAAAGATACAAAACCAAAAGAAAAGCCTAAAAAGATTGTAGAGAAAAAAGAGGTTCAAGAGAAAATTACAACAGCTGATTCTGTAAATCAAGTAAAAGCTGCCGAAATTGAAGATTTATACCTAGGAAAAATAAAAAATACTATTGAAAGATATAAAACATACCCAAGAAATGCAAAAAGACTTCATCATCAAGGAGTTGTTAAAATTGCTTTTGATGTTTTATTAGATGGAAAAATTACAAATATAAGAATTATTGAGAACTCTAAATATAAAACTTTAGATAAAGCAACAATTCATCTCTTAGAAAAAATTGGCTCTTTTGATCCAATTCCAAATGAGTTGATGTCAAAATTAGATAATAAATCAAATCTAAGTCTTGAGATACCTGTTGAATACCAAATAAACTAAGAGCCTTTGCTCTTAGTTATTTAGCTAAATTTTTTATAAACTCTACAGCCATTCTAACACCTGTTCCACTTGCTCCATAAGGATTATATCCCCAAGCTTTTTCAACAAATGCAGGTCCTGCTATATCAAAATGTACCCATCTGTTTTTATTCTCAGGATAAATAAAGTTATCTAAAAACATTCCAGCTGTTATAGCCCCACCATATCTAGTATTTGAGATGTTACAAACATCTGCTATCTCAGATTTGATACACTTTTTTAGATATCTATTAAAATCAAGTTTTGTTGCATATTCACCACTATTTAAAGAGGCTTCAAGAGCTTTTTGTTTTAACTCTTCACTATTTCCCATGATTCCTGTTGTATATTCACCAAGTCCTACAACACAAGCACCTGTTAAAGTTGCAAAATCAAAGATATAATCAAAATCTTTAATCTCATCTTGAGCATAACATAAACAATCTGCTAAAACCAATCTTCCTTCAGCATCTGTGTTTCGTACCTCAATTGTTTTTCCATTTTTAGCTCTTAATATATCATCAGGTTTATAAGCATTTCCACCAATCATATTTTCAACAGCACCTATAATTGCATGAACCTCAATGTTAAGTTTAAGCTCTGCTATTACTTTTATAGTGTTTAAAACAGCAACTGCACCTGATTTATCAGCTTTCATTGTTACCATAAAATCAGCAGGTTTTAAAGATAAACCACCACTATCATATGTAAGTCCTTTTCCTACAAGAACAATCTTTCTTTTAGCTTTTTTTGGTCTATATTTTAGATGTATTAGTTGAGACTCATGAACACTAGCTCGTCCAACACTATGCATAGACATCATTTTTTGTTTTTCTAAATCTTTTTCTCCCAAAACTTCATACTCAAGCTCAAACTCTTTTGCAATAATTTCAGCCTCTTTTACAAAACTTTTTGGAGTAAAATCAGCAGGTGCTGTGTTTACCATATCTCTAGCTTTATTTACAGCATTTGCAATAATTTGTGACTCTTTTAAAATATCACTTAAATTTTCACATTTTTTTTCAACTACAAAATATAACTCTTGTTTTTTATCATCTTTTTCACTTTTATAGTGATTAAAACTGTATGAACCTAAAATAGAGCCTTCAACTAAAGCCTTAAAGTTATCTTCTAACTCTTTATTTAATAGAAGTTTTGCACTTTTAAATTTTGTAGAGTTAAATTTTTTTATAGCACCTGAAATTGCAATTGCCAAACTATCATAGCTATAATCTTCAAAACCAACATAAATTTTTCTTTTTTCTGCCAATAAAACAACTGATTCATCTTTTGCTTTAAAATCAAGTTTTTCTAAAAGCTCTTTATCCTCTTTACTTTTAATTTTTTTTAAATTATCTACTAAGATAATCTCTAAATCAAACTCTTTATCTTTTGAAATTTCTAAAATATTAATCTTCATCCATAACCCTTTTTTCAATTTTTTTTGTTGCTTTATTAAAATAATATATTATTCCACCACCAACAATTATAGCAAGTGGAATTGCTAAATACCAGTGCTCTTTTGCCCAGTGAAGTACAATCATAATCTCATTTCCAAAATACCAAACAGGAACAATTGTAATAGCAGCCCAACACCAAGCACTAATTAAATTTATAAATGCAAATTTTCTTGCATCATATCTTGTAAGTCCTATAGAGATTGGAATAATTGTTCGCATACCATACATATATCTTTGAGTAAAAATTATTGGCCAACCATGTTTTTTTAAAAGTAAATGAGCAAAAGCAAACTTTCTTCTTTGACCTCTTAGTTTTTTCAAAACACTAGTTTTGTTAAATCTTCCAATATAAAAATATACCTGATCTCCAGCAAAACCACCAAGACCAGCTACAAATATTGCAAGTAGAACATTCATAGAACCATCATGCGCCATAAGCCCCGCCATAATAAGCCCCATCTCACCTTCAAGCATACTCCATACAAAAAGTATCACATAACCATATTTTCTAAGCAGATATATAAATTTCTCTTCAACTCCTTCAACAGGAGCATTGTACAAATTGTAAGCAAGAAAAGATAAAAAAAGTACCAAGCTTACTGCAAAAATTTTTCCTGTGTATGGTTGAATTTTTCTAAAAAGTTCTCTCATTTATTGCCTTACTTAAAATCTAGTAAACTTTTTGCTTGTATCATATCTTTATCTCCTCGACCTGATAGACAAACAATTACTAATTTATCTTTTAGTTTATCTTTTGCTTTTTTTAAATATGCAATTGCATGAGCTGATTCAAATGCTGGAATAATTCCCTCTTTTTGACTTAACCAAACAAAAGCATCAAGTGCCTCTTTATCTGTAATATTGTCATATGTTACTGTTTTATTATCTTTGTGAAAACTATGTTCTGGTCCAACTCCTGGATAATCAAGCCCTGCACTAATACTATGAGCTTCTAAAACCTGTCCATCTTCATTTTGAAGTAAGTATGAACACTGCCCGTGTAAAATCCCAGGTGTCCCTTTTGCTAAACAACTTCCATGTTTGTCTGTATCAAGTCCTAAACCACCTGCTTCAATTCCAACACAAGTAACAGTTTTATCTTCTAAAAAGTGTGAAAACATACCAATAGAGTTTGATCCTCCACCAATACATGCAACTACATAATCAGGAAGTCTATTCTCTTTTTCTAAAATCTGTTTTCTTGATTCATAACCAATTACTGCTTGAAAATCTCGAACCATCATAGGGTATGGATGAGGACCTGCAACTGTTCCTATTACATAAAAAGTATCTCTTGCGTTTGTAACCCAATATCTAATAGCATCATTCATTGCATCTTTTAAAGTTTTACTACCACTTTCTACTGCAACAACTTTTGCACCTAAAAGCTTCATTCTAAATACATTTAACTCTTGTCTTGCAACATCTTTTGCACCCATAAAAACAGTACACTCAAGTCCAAGCAAAGCTGCAATTGTAGCTGTTGCAACTCCATGTTGTCCAGCTCCTGTTTCAGCTATTACTTTTGTTTTTCCCATTTTTTTTGATAGTAATCCTTGAGCTATTACATTATTAACTTTATGAGCACCTGTATGATTTAAATCTTCTCTTTTTAAATAGATTTTTGCCCCAAGCTCATCACTTATATTTTTTGCAAAATATAGTGGATTTTCTCTTCCAACATAATCTTTTAAGTAGTAGTTTACCTCAGCCCAAAACTCTTTATCAAATCTATATTTACTATAAGTAGCTTCAAGCTCTTTTAAAATAGGCATCAATGTTTCAGGAACATATTGTCCTCCAAAAATTCCAAACTCACCACCAACACCAAACTCTCCATTTGAATTTGGATCAAATATACTTTTTTTTGGGATATAGTTACTCATATTTCTAGCACCGCATAAACTTTAGTTTTCTCTTCAAGTTTGGCTTTTCCAGGCAAGATAGAGAAATTCAAAATAAAACAAGCTTCCACTAAAGTGGCATCTAATTTCTCAATTAAATTAGCAGCAGCCACTGCTGTTCCACCACTTACAACTAAATCATCCATTAAAAGAACTTTTGGTTTTTTTATATCCCTAAAAGCATCAAAATGAACTTCAACCTCATCAAAACCATACTCTAACTCATACTTTTCACACAAAGTTGTACTAGGAAGTTTCCCTTTTTTTCGTATTGGAACAAATCCAATTTTAAGTCTTGAAGCAAGTGCTGCTCCAAATAAAAATCCTCTAGCTTCAATTGCTGCTATAAAATCTAAATTATATTTTTTATATCTATCTTCAAGATGACTCATAAGTAGTTCAAATGCATCTTTATTATTTAAAAGTGTTGTAATATCTTTAAAGCTAATACCATGTTTTGGAAAATCTTCAACTGTTCTAATAGAACTTAATAAAACCTTTTTTTCATCTTCTGTTAAAATCTCTTTACTCAAGTTTTTCCTTTTTTAAAAAATTAAAACATTCTAGCTAAAATCAAATTATGTTATAGTTTAAGAAATCAATATCAAGGAGCATTTATGAGAATTTTATCTATTATGTTACTTCTTTTTACTCTTTCTTTTTGTTTTGATTTACAAAAGCCTTCAAATTATGAAAAAAATATAGATATCAATGGTTGGTTTATGAGTGAAAAACTAGATGGTATTAGAGCTTATTGGGATGGGAAAGAGCTATTTACAAGAAACAAAAACAAAATATTTGCACCAGCTTGGTTTACAAAAGATTTTCCACCATTTGAGCTTGATGGAGAGCTTTGGACAAAAAGAGGTGATTTTGAAAATATTCAAAGTATTGTTTTAAGCCAACAAGAGTCAAAAGATTGGGAAAATATAACTTACAATATTTTTGAAGTTCCAAATGCAAATGGAAATTTTCAAACTAGACTTGATTTTTTAGAAGATTATTTAAAACAAACTCCAAACAAATATATAAAAATTATTCCTCAAATGGTTTGCAAAGATGAAAATCACTTAAATAATTTTTTACAAGAGCTTCTAAAAAATGGTGCTGAAGGTGTGATTATAAAAAATCCAGATTTAGCTTATGAGAGTGGAAGAACAAAAAACTCACTGAAAGTAAAAGAGTTTTTCGATGATGAGGCTTTAGTAATAGATCACAATTTTAATAGTGATGGTTCATTTAAAAGTTTAAAGGTAAAATTAAAAAATGGTGTTATTTTTAATCTAGGAGGTGGATTTAAAAAAGAAGATAGGCTAAATCCACCAAAAATCGGCTCAAATATTACTTTTAAATATTATGGTTTTACAAAAAATGGCAAACCAAAATTTGCATCTTTTTTAAGAGTAAGAGAAGTTGAGTAATTTATTATAATTTTTACTTATAATATTTTTAAGTATCAAATAAGATTAAATTTATATTAGATACAATTTGCCAAAAATTAGCCAACTTAAGGATTTTCATGAATAAAAGTCTAGAAACTATGCTTTGCCACTTAAAAGATTTTGCACCTTTTAAAGAGCCAACAAACTCTTCACACTTTCCAATATACAATACAGCAACTTTTGATTTAAAAGATCAAAACGGTGATAGAGTTTATGATTATACAAGAAGTGATAATCCTACAAGAGCTACACTTGAAAACTTTTTTGCTTTTGCTGAAAATGGATATGGTGCTGTTTGTACTCACACAGGAATAGCAGCTGTTTCACTTCTTTTTGAAACTGTTTTAAAAGCAAATTCATCTATTTTAGTTGAAGCTGACTGTTATGGTGGAACATTTAGACTTTTAAAAGTTTTTAAAGAAAAATACAATATTAATGTAAACTTTACAGATTTTACAGATTTAAATATGCTTGAACATATTTTAAAAACACATAGCATTGATTTAGTTTTATGTGAAAGCCCTACAAATCCAGGCTTAAAACTTATAGATTTAAAAGAGATTGCAAATTTATCAAAAAAATATAACGCACTTTTTGCAGTTGATAACTCACTTGCAACTTTTATTAGTCAAAAACCTCTTGATTTGGGAGCTGATTTTTCACTTTTTTCTACAACTAAATTTATAAGTGGTCACGGAAGCGTAATTGCAGGTGCTATTGTTGCAAAAACTAAAGAATACTCAGAAAAACTTCACTACTACTCAAATGCCTTAGGAAGAAATCAAAATCCTCTTGATGTTCATCTAATATCACTTGGAATTAGTAGTTTAAAAGTTAGAATGAAAGCTAGTGAAAAAGCTTCTAAAAAATTTGCTAAATGGTTAGAAAAACAAGATTTTATAGCAAAAGTTACACATCCTGCTTTAAAATCACATCCACAAAGAGCTTTAGCAAAAAAACAGATGAAAATAACTCCTAGTGTTTTTTGTGCTGATTTTAAAAGTGTAGAACTAGCAGAGAAGTTTATAGAAAATGCAAAAATATTTGGAGAAAAATGCTCTTTTGGAAGTGCTGATAGTAGAGTTGAAATACCTTCTAAAATATCTCATGCATCTTTTTCAAAAGAGGAGTTAAAAGCAATTGGAATATCTGATAGTACGGTTAGATTTTCTATTGGTTTTGAAGATTTAAAAGATTTAAAAGAGGATCTATTACAAGCTATAAAATGATAAAAGAGTCTATTTTTCAACCAATTATTTGTGGTGAGACTTTACCACCACAAAATATTCATGCAGTATCAACTTCTATGCCAACACTTCAAGATGTTATAGATTATGAGGAACAAACACCGCAGATTTTAGAAAAAATAAGTGTTGCATACCCTAGATTTGTTATTCATCCATACTTAAAACTTTTATCAAAATATTTAAAAAACAAGTATGAAGTTTCAAATGAGTATGAACTCATACTTTTAAGTAGCCAAAAAGCAGTTCAAGTTGTAAGTAACAAATACTTTATTCACAATAAATTTGATTTTTTTGAGCCTTTTGGAGTTATCAAGGTTTTAAAAGGAAGACAATATAAAAAGGTTTTAAAGTTTATTCAATATGTTGGATACAATCTATCTTCAAGATTAGCTGAAGATTACCTTTTTAAGCTAGGTTTGATTGAAAAAACTCAAAAAGAAGAGCTAGAAAAAAAAGAGTTATGTGAAGATATAATCTTAAATACTCTAGCAAATGCTTATAGTGAAAAAAAAGAGAATATTAAATTAAGTGTATCTGGGATGAATGCTATTTATAGTGTTTTAAAAGGTTTAAAAAATATTCAAGCAAGAAATGGAAAATCTATCTTAATACAGTTTGGATGGCTATATTTAGATACTACAAATATTGTAAATCACTATTTTGAGGAGAGTAGAGTTTTTTATGATGTTACAGATTTAAAATCACTTGAAATTTATTTAGAAGAGAATAAAAACAGAGTTTTATCAATAATAACTGAAGTTCCAACAAACCCTTTAGTAAAAACTCCAAACTTAAAAAAATTAAGAGAGTTTTGTGATAAATACAATATAGTCTTAGTTATAGATTCAACTTTTGCAACACCATATAATCTAAATTTAAAACCATACGCAGATATTTTTGTTGAATCTTTAACAAAATTTGCTTGTGGAAATGCTGATGTTTTAATGGGTGCAATTATTTTAAATAGTAATTTCAAAATATCTCATATAAAAAATGAGTTTTTTAAACACTGCGATTTACCATATATAAAAGATATGCAAAGAATGGCTATTGAAATTGTAAATTATAAAAAAAGAGTTAAAAAAATATCACAAAATACAAAAGAGCTAATAGAGTTTTTAGAGACTTTACCTTATGTATCAAAAGTCTATTCATGTTTAAATAAAGAGAATTTTGAAAACTACAAAGATTTAATGATTGATAAAAATAGTATTTGTGGAATAGTTTCAATATATATAAAAAATGATTTTGAAAAAATTTACAATGCTCTAAACTTTGCAAAAGGTCCAAGCCTTGGAACTGAATTTACACTTTTAATGCCTTATACATATCTGGCTCACTATGATTTAATAACAAGCCAAAACGGTAAAGAGTTTTTAGAAAAAATTGAACTTCCAATAAATTTAATACGAATTTCTGTTGGAATTGAAGATATAGAAGAGATTAAAAGAGAGTTTGAAAGAGTTACTAAATTATTAAACTCATAACACAAAATTAACACTTAAATAATAAAATTTTATTCAATGGTCAATTTATATTAAAATATCAGCGTCTCCTACAAATCTGATAAAGTCACAATCTAAAATAAATTGACCACTACAAAACTTCTAACACAAACTTAACAATCTAGCATTAATATAGCAATAAGTTTTTCATTTTTAGAAAAACAAATTTAAAAAAGGAGAAAAGAATGGAACAAATTGGAATGTTTCCACTTTTTTATTTTCCAGAAATCGGCTCTGCTTGGATTATGGGAATAACTGGAACAATTCATATCTTAGCATCTCACACATCTGTTGGAGCTGCACTATTATTTGCTTTTTTAGCACATAAAGCCTATAAAGAAGATAGACCTGAATTGTATGAATATATGAAAAAATATGGAATGTTTTTACTTATTTTTTCTTATGTGGTAGGTTCAATTACAGGTCCAGGGATTTGGTACACAGCAACTGCAGCTAGTCCTAGAGGAATTAGTGCTTTAATTCACAACTTTGTTTGGGTTTGGGCAACTGAGTGGGTATTTTTTGTATTTGAAGTAGTTGGGGTTTTTGCTTTAGTTTATTTTATCAATAAAATAGATAGAAAAACTCACCTAAAACTCACTTATGCTTTTGCCTTAGCTTCTGTTGGAACTCTGTTTTTAATCATTGGAATTATTAGTTTTATGATGTGGCCAGGAAATGATGCTTTTTATCAAACAGGTTCTGTTAGTGATGCTTTTTTTGGACTTACAACTTTCCCTCACCTGTTTTTGAGAATCGGATTTATGATTTTAATGTCTGGGGTTATTGGACTTATTATTGCCTCATCATTAAATGATAAAGAGTTAAGAAATGAACTAATAAGAAAAATGGGAATCATAAGTTTCATTGGTGGATTTATAACTGTTGTTTGTTTTATGTGGTACATGACTACAATTCCTGAAAATGCAAAAATATTATTAAGCATTTATATGCCAGATATTATAACTACAAAAGTAGTTTTAGTAGTATTATTTTCAGCCTATTTTGCAATTGCCATTTTAAAACCAAACTTTATAAATAGACCATTTGCTATTGTTATGTTATTTGTTATAGCTATTTTTGGATTATGGCCTGGGGAAAAATTAAGAGAGAGTATTAGGAAACCTTATGTTGTTGGACAATATGTTTATAGTAATCAAATTATGGGAAGAGATGTTCCCGGGAAAAATATCAAAAATGAGGTTGAAATTATTGAAAAACATGGATTATTAAAAGTAAATCCTTGGATTCCAGATAGATTAAAAACAATTACACCTGAAAACAAATTAGAAGTTGGAGAACTTCTTACAAAAATCGCTTGTTCAAATTGTCACTCACTTGAAACTACTGGAAAATATAGACCACTATTAAAAAATTTCGCTGGTCAAGATAAAGAGATGATAAAAACATTTATGCAATATTCACTAGCAACTGGTGCAATCCCTTATATGCCTAAAATCAGCCTTCCAGATGAAGAGTTTGATGCAATGGCAACTTGGATTGAATCACAAATTAATAAGGAGAAATAATGGATTCAGGAATTTTAAATCTACTTCAAGACCCAGCAGGAGTTCCTTTTTATCCTGTTGTTTTTCAAGGTTTATATATTTTAACTTGGGCTTTACATGCTCTGTTTGTATTTTTATCTTTAGGAACTATGGGTTTATCTTTATATGGTGGAATTAGACAAAAAAGTGATAATAACTGGAAAATATTAACTGCACATCTAATACAAACAGGAAAGATTAGTGTTTCATTATTGATTGTTTTAGGTGTTGCTCCACTTCTATTTACGCAAGTAATTTATGATCCAAACTGGTACACAATAAATACTCTATCAGGACTTTGGGTTGTTATATTTATTTACTGTTTATTAGTAGCTTATAGTATTTTTTATTGGTACTACTATGCAAATAAAAAACAAAGTTTTATAAGTGGTTTAATAGGAACTATCTCTTTTGTACTTTTAATAATTTGTGGCTTAATCATGCACACTTTCGCTGTTGAAGCAATTCAACCTGATAAATGGATGCAATGGTATGCTCCAAATGGAGTTATTGATACTTCTGGAACAAATTTTCATCCAGAAACTATTAGATATATCTTCTTTATGATATTAAGTATTCCAACACTTGGATTATTTTTACAAAACTATAGTGATTTTTTAAAATCAAACAAAAATTTTGATGAGTCATTTATAACTTATACGAAAGATTTGGGTAAAAAAATCACAACTCTTGGACTTATAGCAACTTTAATCTCATTTATTGTTTGGATATATTCAATAGATAAATTAATTGATATTTTCTCTATTGTGATTTGTATCTCATTTTTAACTCTGATTTTATTAGCTAAAAATCTTAAAAATAGTTATATATCAACTTCTATTTTTATTGTTATTTTACTTTTAATCTCAGGATTTAGAGAGTATATAAGATACAACATAATGAATAATTTAGGTTATGATATCTACTCTTATACTCTAAATATAGAGTGGGCATCTATAATTATGTTTTTATTAACATTTTTATCTTTAGGTGGTATTGGTGTTACTTTTATAGCTACAATTGCTTGGAAAGTAGGAAAAAGTAGTGGATATTTTGATGCTTCAAAAGATAAAGCTGTTACAACTATGGCAAATGCTGTTTTATGGATTTTATCTATTTGGTGTATTGTATATTTTGCTTGGGGATTTTATACTCTATTTAAAAATAGTTTATAAAAAAAGGGGACTTTTGTCTCCTTTTTTAAATATCTATTTTATATCCATAAGTTCTATGAGAAATTATTAACTCTTCGCCAATTAATTTTCTAAGTTTATAAATATGAAATCTTATAGATGAGTTTTTTGAGCTACTATTTACTGGATATATACTTTTTTCTAAACTATTTGTAGATACAAAATGACCTCTATATTTTAATAAATAATCCAATAAACATATAGCTTTACTCCCAAGTTTAGCATCAACTTTATTTAATAAAACTCTTTTATTAAAAATCTCATACTCTATATTTTTTGTTAAATATATAGAGTCTGTATATACTCTAAATTGTCTTCTTATTAGTGCTTTTACTCTTAATATAATCTCAACTTCATCAATATTTTTTATAATACACTCATCACAACCCGATAAAAAAGATGGTTTAACAATATCCAAAATTGATGCCACAACTAGTTTCATAGTTAAATCTTGATAATCATTTAAAAGCTTTATTAATTCAATTCTAGGTAGATTTTTTTCATTTATATTTATTAAATATAAATCATATATATTATTATAAATATGATCCAAAAACTCATCATTACTCACACAAATTTCTACTTGAAAGCTATTTTTTAATATCTCTACAATTTTGTTAATAGAGCTATCTTTACTCTCCAAAACTAATATTTTTATTACTTTCAATAATTATCTCCATCACCATATAAAAGAGTATTTTAAGAAAAATCTATTAATTATGTGTTAGTTTAAATAGTTTAAATAATAAAAATGTAGCTATTTTATTAACATACAACTCAAATGATGTAGAAAAACTTTTGAAAAAGAGTGTTTTTCTGATGAATTTTATATAGATACAGCTATTGTTACAAAAATTCCTACAAATCCACTTATTCAAACTGTTGATTTGGAAAAGCTAAAAAATCTTTGCAATTTTTACAATATTCCAATCATCATAGATTCTACTTTTGCAACTCCATACAACTTAGACTCAAACAAATATGCAGATATTTCTGTTGAGAGTTTGACAAAATTTGCTTGTGAAAATGCTGATGTTTTAAATGGGTGCGATAATTTTAAACAAATCTTCAAAATATCTCTTATTTCATTTGTGGAATAATATCTGTAACTTTTAAAATATCTGTTGGAACGGAAAATATAGATGATATTATAAATGAGTTTGAAAGTGTAAAAGTGATTTAGTCAAATATTTTTAAAAAATATATTTGACTAAAAAACTATCTAACTTTTTAAATTCTTTATCTCTATTTTTTGGTAAAACTATCAATATAAAGTTTGAATCTTTATCTATCCAATATGAGTAAAATTCTCTTTTTGATATTACAAATTTACCTGCATTTGGGTCTAAAATAATTACAGAATTTTTATCTAAATTCTGAACTACAACAAAATGTGGATAATCCATTTTTCTTACAATTCTAGCAATAACTGGTACATTTATATCTTCAAAAATCTCTTTTGAAATTTTATACCCTTTAGAATTAAACTCAAAAGCTAAAGCTACTTTTTGTAAATCATTAAATGTAACAACATCAGTAGTTTCTAATTTTTCTATAAGCTCTTTTTCATTTGTGTTAAATCCGTATAAATTAAATAAAGTTGCAAGAGCAGAAGCCCCACAACTCTCTTCATAAGTCTGTTTTACAACATCAATATATTTTATCTCTAAAAAAGATTTTACTCTAAATTCAGCAAATAAGTTTATTTGCAAAAAAAATAAAAAAGCTAAAATTTGTGCCATAAAGAAAAAGTCAATCTACTATCTGGTGCATTTGTACTTGTACCTACGCTACTATCAATAGTTATAGCATTTTTTTCACTAAGATTATATGTTAAACCAAAACCTATGGTTGATAAAATTGTTGAATTATTTACTTTTACTCCATCTTCTTTCATAGAAGTTTGATAACTATGTTCTGTATTTAAGTTCAATGATATATTAGGATTTAAAATTAAAAACAAATCCAAGCCTATAAAATATGAATTTGGTAAATCAATATTTGTACTGTTTATATCTCTTCTTAAAATTTGGTTTGTACCAATAGATAAAATAGTTATCAAAGGATCTGAAAAACTTTTAATACTATACTTTAAATTGTAATCTTTAAAAGAGTAATTCTTATCTTCATTTTGATACTTTATATTTTGTAAAACTGCTGTTTGAAAAGTAATAGATTGTTGAAATTCATCAATCAATAAACTATCAAAAGTATAATTCCCTCCAATATATAAGCTATTGGGGTTTATACTATTATCACTTTTTGTTGATTGTGAATCAAAATCTATGTAGCTGACTCTATCGTTTAAAATATTATAAGATAAAAACAAATCAAGATTGTTACTAAGTCCATACATCAAAGTTTGTCCAAAAACAACTTGTTGAGTTTCTGTTACTAAAGTTCCATCATCATAACTTACTAGTATAGGATAAGAAGAAAATGTCCTTGTACCATTTGAACTTATAATATCTATATTTGTAGAAAGCCTAAAATCTTGCTTCTATTTTTTTAATATACTATCTATTGATATAACATCGGAAGCAAAAAGTCCTGAAGATATAGTCAATTTAGCCAAAAAAAAGAGTTTTTTATAACTCTTTTTAAACATATATTTCTGTTTCCTTATTTATCATATTTGTTCTATTTAAGAACTCTTGTGTTGTTTCATTTTTATTTGATAAATTACTATTATTTGAAAGAGAGTTTGAACTATTTTCAAAGCTTTGTAAAAGTTTTTTTAATAACTCTTCATCAAGAGTAGATACTAGCTCCATATCAAGTCTTAGAAAATTACCATCTAGTTTTAAATAGTTATCTTTTCTTATTTGCTCCCACTTATCTTTATCTAAAGTTTCACCCTTATCCATAATCTCTAAGATATAATTTAAAGCTTGTGTAAAATATTTTTCTCCAATTGCAGTATCATAAATAGTAGATTTACTATCCAAATAAAGAGCCTTTAAATTTTCTTTAACTTTTTGCTCAATAGACGACTCACCTTCATACGCCTCTTGTAAAGTTATATTTCCATCAAAATCTTTATCAAGTTTTAAAGTATAATTTAACTCATCATCAAGAGATGTTACATTTATTCCTGTTCTATAAGCATTATATTTAACATCATCACTATTAAATCCAGCATATGATACATCATTTGCTTTTAAATAACCAATTGCTTCTTCTTTTACCACAAAGTTATCTTGTTCAAAGATTATTGTAGTATTACCGTTAAAACCTATACCATTTCTAGTATTTCCATACTCTTCTTCACTTAAAATTCCGTCATTATTTGCATCTGCTTCTAAAAATCCTCTAGTATAAGCAATATCTGCAAACCAAGCAGCTACAAACTCTTGTGCTTCTCCACTTAAATTTATATTTCCAGTTTCATCTTTAACTACACTATTTACTCCAAATCTATTTTGCAGTTTTTCTAGTGTACTATTTTCTAAACTTACACTCACTTTTTCACCATTTACGGGGTCTATAAAGCTTGTCTTAGAACTAGTTTGTGAAAGTTGATTATTTGTTTGATAGGATTGTTGTTTTTGGTTTTGTAGAGTTTCTTCAAAAGAGCTTTCATTTTTTGAACTATTTTTAGTCTTTACATCGTATGATGTAAAGACATTTCCACTTAATATTATTGTCATAATAACTAATATCTACCACTATTTATTTGTGATTGTGTTACAAACCATTCATTTGAATTTGCTAGTAAAAAACTAGCCCCTAATGTTAAAATTAACAGTTGTTTTTTCATTTTTCTATTCTTTATGTATTAATGTAAACAAAGCTTACAAATAAAAAACTTTTTATAACTTAAATATTAAGACTTTTTTATTAATGTTTATTATTAGTATTACAATAAGTAACAAATAAGCTAAAATATTTTCTATTAAATTCTTATTAACAAATATAATATAGAGTTACAATTCTAAAAAAGGATTATAAGTGATAAAAAAAGCAAATAAACAAAATATAGAAAATATTTCAATACTAATTTATGATGCAATTCATGAAGTTGCAAATAGCTTAACTGGCGAAAATGAAGAGCACAAAATATTAAAAACTTTAGAAAATTATATACAAATGGATGTTTGTAGGCTTAGCTACAACAATATCTACACTTACGAAGTAAATAATAAAAATGTAGCTATTTTATTAGCATACAACTCAAATGATATAGAAAAACTTGATAAGCCAATGATTGAACACCTAAAAACAAAAAATATATTTTTAAAATCTTTTGACAAAGAGTGTTTTGAAGATGAGTTTTATATAGATACAGTTAGTGTTTTAGAAGATTACCAAGGTCAAGGTATTGCAAAAGAGCTATTTGCCTTTGCGCAACAAAAAGCAAAAGAGCAAGGATTTAAAAAACTCTCACTTTTGGTTGATTTAGAAAATAAAAAAGCAAAAGCTCTGTATGAAAAACTAGGATTTAAAGATAATACTATTTTAGAGGTATCAAAAACTCAATTTTCTCATATGATAAAAGAGCTATAAACTTATTTTAAAACTACTTGAAGCAAAAAACAAAAACATAGCTAAAATAAACATAAAAATAGGTGCAACTATCTCTAAAATATCTATTAATTTTTGAGATTTTGAAGAGATTTTGTGCAAACTAACTCCCAAAAATGATGATGCAAAAATCACAACAGCCATTCCAAGGCTAATACTTATACTTGCTAAAAATACAGCAAAATATGTTTTAAGTAAAAAAGCATAAACAAAAAGTAAAACAGTACCAGGGCAAGGAACTATTCCAGCTGTTAAAACAAAAATTAAATCCTGTTTTTTATTTCGTTTATGAACAGGTTTTATCTCTTTGATTTTTACTAAATTATTCTCCTCAACAATACTAAATCTAACTTTACTTAAATCACCACTACAAGCAGAACAAGAGCATCTTTTTTTAGTCAATTTTCTATATAAAATATATAGTGCTAAAATCATAATTACAACCGCACTAAAAGATGTTATATATGAAACACTATCCTCTAAAAATTTATTTAAAACACTTTGAAGTACAAAAACAGATATTAAAACAATAATAAATGCACCTAAAATATGAATAAATGCAGTTAAAAGTGATATTATAAAAGCTTCAAAATATGTACTTTTTTGTGATGAGAAGTATGAAAATGCCAAAGCTTTTCCATGTCCTGGTCCTATTGAGTGAACAACTCCATATAAAAAAGATGCAAAAAGTAAAAATATTAAAGCTAATTTATCCCCATTTTCAATATCTACAAGATTTTGTTTAATACTTGCAAAAAATTTATCTGTAAAACTTATTTTTTGCTTCTCTTCTTCTAAAACCAAAACCTCTTCACTTTGTTTTTTTTGCTCATTTAAAATCTCTTCTTGAGATTTTTCAAACTCTTTATTTTGCTCTTTTTTCCAAATATCTTCTAAAGACTCTTTTCTACTCTCTTCTACAGCCTCTACAATATTAAATTTTTGAGTCTGTAAATTAGGAGCTTCTATTAAATAAGTCACTCTATCTATTTTTGTAGTTTTATTAAATTTATAATTAGATACTACACTTTGATTTTTATCTTCTAAAATAAGAAAGAAAAACTCTTCATTATCAAAGGCTCTAATGCTAAAATAATTTTTATCATAGAGTTTTAAATCAAGTAAAACCCTATAATCAAAAGATAGTATTCTACTCTTATTTTCAAAACTCATTTTGTAATCTTTAACTTTAAAAGGGATACTATTTTTTGAGTTATTATTACTATATGATATTGTTGTTAAAAAGCTTTTTTCAAGTAAATATGGCATCAAAGAGTCTTCAATTAGTTTCAACTCTTTTTCATTAAAACTTTTATCTAAGTTCAAATCATATACTTTTAAAAGCTCTTCGCTAAAATCTTTTTCAAACTCCCATTTTATATCAACATAATCTATTTTATCTTCATTTACAACTACTTTTGTATGTACATATGTTTTTGGTTGCATAAAAGCACACAAACTACAAGAGAGTAAGTAACTTGGAAAAATTATTGCTAATATAAAAACTATTCTAATCATCTATAACTTTTTGCAATCTCATTTGCTACTAGAAGCATATTATTGTACCAATCATCACTTAATGGATTTATAGATACTACATTTGCACCAATATTTTTTGATATTGTTTTTGCACTTTTTTGTGAAAATTGAGGAGATACAAAAACTATTTTAATATCATGTTTTTTAGCCTCTTCTACTAATTTTACAAGCTCATTTGGTTTTGGCTCTTTTCCTTCAATCTCAATTGAAATTTGTTCAATTTCATATCTATGTGCAAAATATCCCCAAGATGGATGAAATACCATAAAAGCTCTACCCTTAAAATCTTTTAAAATATCTCTTATTTTTTCATCCAAATCATCAAGCTCTTTTACAAACGCTTCATAGTTTGATTTATAAAAATCACTATTTTTTGAATCAATCTTAACCATAGCTTCATAAATATTTTTTGCTTGAACTTTTACACTAATTGGATCTAGCCAAGTGTGAGGATCTAAGCCATCAGCTCCATGTTCATGATCTTGATATTCTTTATGCTCAGACTCACCATGATGGGCATGATCATCATGATTTTCTTCATCTTCATGCTCATCTTCATGATGAGTATGAGCTACCATTGCAATTTTTTTAATTCCAACTGTCGTATCAACAAAAAGCGTATTTTTTGTATTCTCTTTAAATCTATCAATCCATGCTAATTCACTTGGATCTCCAACCAAAAAATAAGCTTTTGAAGAATTTAAAGCTTTCATTTGAGATGGTTTTGGTTCAAAATTGTGAGGTGAACTTCCTGGTTTTACCATAACATTTACATCAAACTTATCTTTTACTATTTTTTCTACAAAATATTTTTGTGGCAAAATATTAACCATAAGTTGTGGTTTATTTGCATATACAAATGATGCAAAAACTAAAAACAGAACTAAAATTTTTTTCATAATCTTCCTTTTTGTTGCAACTTAGTTGCATTTTTTGAAATTTTAATCTTATTTCTCTTTAATGCAACTTAGTAGCAAGATATTTTAAAAAGCTTTTAGGTACAATCTTTTTTATGATTAGTTTAAAAAATATAACGGATTTTACAAATATAAAGTTAACAACAGCTAGAAAATCTATTTTAGAAATATTGGTTAGTTCAAATAAACCTTTGTCATATGACGAAATAAAAGATAAAATCTCTATGGATAAAGCAACTTTTTATAGAAATATAGCAATTTTTGAAGAAGATGGAATAGTAGAATCATTTGAATCAAATGATAAAAAAAGATATTTTGAGATAAAAAAATCTCCACACTCTCACTTTATATGTACAGATTGCTCAAATATTGAGTGTATTCATGAAAGTTTAGATTTAAATTTAAAAAATTATATTGTTGAAAATATTATTTTAAAAGGTAAGTGTAAAAAGTGTAACAAAAGTAAATTAGACTAAGTTTTTGTTAATTGTTTTTTAGATAGAATCCGAAAATTATTGAAGGATATGAATATATGAATAAAAGAGTGCTTGTAAAGTTTTCAGGTGAAGCATTAGCTGGTTCTGAAGGTTATGGAATAGATACTAAGATTTTAGATTATATTGCTGAAGAGATTAAAAGTTTAGTTGAATTCGGCATTGAAGTTGCTATTGTTATTGGTGGTGGAAATATAATTCGTGGAGTTACAGCTGCTGCTGATGGTGTTATTAAAAGAACAAGTGCTGATTATATGGGAATGCTAGGAACTGTTATAAATGGTGTTGCTATGCAAGAAGCTTTAGAGTACAAAGGTTTAAGTGCAAGATTACAAACAGCAATAAAAATGGAAGAGATAGCTGAACCTTTTATTGTAAGAAAAGCTATGAGACATTTTGAAAAAGGAAGAGTTGTAATATTTGGTGCAGGTACTGGAAATCCTTACTTTACAACAGATACAGGAGCAACTCTTAGAGCTACAGAGATTGGTGCTGATATTTTAATTAAAGCAACAAAAGTAAATGGAGTTTATGATAAAGATCCTATGAAATATCCAGATGCACAAAAACTTGATATTTTAACTTATGATAGAGCTTTGGAAGATCATATTAAAGTTATGGATGACACAGCTATTGCTTTAGCAAAAGATAATAAACTGCCAATTGCTGTTACAAATATGAACGAAAAAGGAAATCTTCTAAGAATCGTTCAAGGTGACTACAGCAAGTGTTCTGTTGTAAGATAGATTTTATAAACATATTAAATAAAGGAAAACAAAATGGAAAGATTAGAAGAGAGAATTTCAAGAGCTTTAAAACAAGTTGATAATGATAGATATATTCTAGCAATTGCTGTTGGACAAAGAGCTGATGAGTTAAGTAAAGGTGCAAAACCACTTTTAACTCAAAATACACAAAAAATGAAATATACTGATATTGCAATTGATGAGATTGCAAGTGGATTACTAAGAATTGATGGTTTAATAGATAAAAAATAGATTGTAAATATTTTTATATGAATCCATTTTTTAATAACATTCAAAAAATAAACAATCTTGATATTGCAATAGAGGAGCTAGGCAAACAAGTTCCTATCTCTTCTAAACTTAAAGAGATTATTGACTTTATAATCAAGGCTCATGAAAATCAGTTTAGAAAAAGTGGAGAGCCATATGCCGTTCACCCTATTCTTGTTGCAACAATAACAGCTAGTTTTTCAAAAGATGAAGATGTTATTGCTACAGCACTTCTTCATGATGTAGTTGAAGATACTCCCTACACTTTAGAGTTTGTTGAAGAAAATTGGGGTAAAAATGTCTCTAATATGGTTAAAGGTTTAACAAAAGTAGCAGATATTAGAGAAGAGAACTTTGTAACTTCAAAAGATTCAAGTGATACTAAAATTGTTCAAGCTGCACTTACATTTAGAAAGATGTTAATAGCATCAATTGATGACCCAAGAGTTTTAATTGTAAAACTTTGTGATAGACTTCATAATATGCTAACTTTAGGTGTTTTACCTCCTCATAAACAAAGAAGAATAGCTGAAGAGACTTTAGTTGTTTATGTTCCAATTGCAAATAGATTAGGAATTTCAACACTTAAAAATGAACTTGAAGATTTGGCATTTTTTTATATCTATCCACAAGAGTATAAAAAAATTGATCAATTCTTAAAAGAGAATGAACAAGCTATGCAGCTTGGATTTAATAACTTTATAACTGTTACTAAAAATCTTTTAGAAAAAAATGGTTTTGAAGCAGATAAAATTAAAATATATTCAAGAGTAAAGCACCACTACTCAATCTATTTAAAGATGCAAAGAAAAGGTATAACTATTGAAGAGGTACTTGATTTATTTGCAATTAGAATTTTAGTTCCAAGTGATATTGACTGCTACAAAGCTTTAGGTCATATTCATTTAGAGTTTAAACCGCTTGTTTCAAGATTTAAAGATTATATAGCAACACCAAAAGAGAATGGTTATCAAACAATTCACACAACAGTTTTTTACAACTCAAAAATATATGAGATTCAGATTCGTTCTTTTGATATGCATAGTATTGCAGAGTACGGAATTGCTGCTCATTGGGCTTATAAAAATGGTGAAAAAGTTAATCAATCAACAGCAGCAAATGCAAATTTAAATTGGTTAAAATCTTTAGAGTTTTCAAATGACAATATTGAAGAGTTTTATAATGAAACAAAAGAGAATCTATTTAATGATGAGATAATAGTTTACTCTCCAAAGGGCGAAGTTTTTATTCTTCCTATTGGATCAACTGCATATGATTATGCTTTTGCTGTTCATACAAATGTTGGTAAAAAAGCAGTTCATTGCTATATAAATAAAATAAAAAAGCCACTATTAACTGTTTTAAAAAGCACTGATATTGTTCAAATTGAACTTGCAGATGAGCCTATTATTAGATGCTCTTGGATTGATATGGTAAAAACTTCAAGAGCAAAAAAACAACTTAAAATTTTATGTATGCAAAAACAAAGAGAGATTGATGAGTTATCTGGTAAAAATATAATAAATACAATATTCTCAAGATATTATGATGATATTTTAAAACTATATCCTGTAAAAACTCTTTATAAAGTTCCTACAAACTTAGCATTTATGAAAAATGCAAAACAACTAGTAGAGAAAAAGGTACTAAAAGAGAAAGGTATCATGGGTAGATTTAAAATCTTAACTAGTAAAATAAAAGAGTTTAAATTTGACAATATGCTTCTTTACTCAAACTTTAATATAAATTCAGTATCATTTGACCACTGTTGTCACCCAAAATTTGGAGATGATATTATTGCTTTTAGAAACTCACATAGTGCAGTAGTTCACCATAAAATGTGTGATAAAGCTTATTCTAAAATCAAAGAAAATTCTCAAATGATATTTTGTAGATGGGAAAAAAATGCTGTTTACCAATATAAAATGTTAATTAGCATTCCAAATACAAAAGGTGAATTAGCAAAAGTTTTAGCATATCTATCTAAAAGTGATTTTTATATTTTAGGAATTAACTTTGGAAGACAAAAACACTCATATATTCAATATTGTGATATTGAATTTGAAATAAATAACTCAAATACTGATGAAGTAAGACAAATTGTTGAAAAAAATATAAAAGTTATTGAGTTTACATCAAAAAAAGATGCATATAATAAATAAAGGTTTAAATGAATATGGAAAGTAAAATAAAAGAGGCATTAGAAGAGATTAAAAGAGGAACTGCTGAGATTATTGATATTGAAGCGATAGAAAAGTTAATAAAAAGATATTTTGAAAGTGGTGAAAATTTTTATGTAAAAGCTGGATTTGATCCAACAGCTCCTGATATTCACTTAGGACACACAGTTTTAATACAAAAACTTGCAACTTTTCAAAAATATGGTGGAATTATTCAATTTCTAATTGGGGATTTTACTGCAACTATTGGAGATCCAACAGGAAAAAGTGAAACAAGAAAAGTTTTAAGTAGTGAACAAGTTTTACAAAATGCAGAGACTTATAAAGAGCAGGTTTTTAAAATTTTAGATGCTTCAAAAACTCAAGTTGTATTTAATAGCTCTTGGTTAAAAGAGCTTGGAACTGCTGGTCTTATAAACTTAGCTTCAAATCTTACAGTTGCTAGAATGCTTGAGCGTGATGATTTTTCAAAAAGATATTCAAGTAATACTCCAATTGCAGTAAGTGAATTTTTATATCCCCTACTTCAAGGTTATGACTCAATTGCACTTAATAGTGATGTTGAACTTGGTGGAACAGATCAAAAGTTTAATTTGCTTATGGGAAGAACTTTGCAAAAAGCATATAACTGTAAAAAACAACAAGCAGTTTTAATGATGCCAATTCTTGAAGGTCTTGATGGTGTTCAAAAGATGTCAAAATCTTTAGGTAACTACATTGGTGTTACAGATGAGCCTTTTGATATGTTTGGAAAAGTATTATCAATTTCTGATGAGCTTATGTGGAGATATTTCGAACTTCTTTCAAGTAAAAGTTTAAAAGAGATTGAAGATATTAAAAATGGTGTTGAAAATGGAACAATGCACCCTAAAAAAGTAAAAGAGGATTTAGCATCTGAAATAGTTGATAGATTCCATGGAGTTGGTGCTGGAGTTGATGCAAAACTTGAATTTGAAAGAGTTTTTGCTAAAAAAGATATTCCAACAGATATGCCAGAGTTTATATTTGAAGGTGAGATTTGGATCTGTCAAGCTATGGTTGATAGCAAGTTAGTTGATTCAACTTCACAAGCTAGACGTGATATAAAATCAAATGCTGTATCAATAAATCAAGAAAAAATAAGTGATGATAAGATAAACTTAACATCTGGCGAATACATTTTGCAAAAAGGCAAAAAAAGTTTTGCAAAAATAATAATAAATTAAAAGAGGCTAATTGTGAAAATAGGAAAATATGAGATAAAACATCCAATAATTCAAGGTGGTATGGGTGTTGGAATTAGCTGGGATCAATTAGCTGGACATGTAAGTCTTGAGGGTGGTTTAGGTGTTATTTCGGCTGTTGGAACTGGTTATTATAAAAAACTAAGTTCAAATGTTAATATTGTTATGAGAAAAGATAAACCAAAGGAGGTTTTAAATTTTTATAGCAAGGGTGCATTAAAAGAGATTTTTGATAATGCTAGAAAAATTTGTGGTAATCTTCCACTTGCTTGTAATATTTTATATGCAATAAATGATTATGGAAGAGTTGTAAAGGATGCTTGTGAAGCTGGTGCAAATATAATTATTACAGGAGCTGGAATTCCTACAAATATGCCAGAGTTTACAAAAAACTTCCCAGATGTAGCACTTGTGCCAATAGTTTCAAGTGCAAGAGCTTTAAAACTTATTTGTAAAAAATGGGAAAGATACAACAAACTTCCAGATGCTGTTATTGTTGAGGGACCTTTAAGTGGTGGTCATCAAGGGTTTAAGTATGAGGATTGCTTTAAAGAGGAGTATCAACTTGAAAATATAGTTCCTCCTGTTATTGAAGAGGCTAAAAAATGGGGAGATATTCCTGTTATTGCAGCTGGTGGAATTTGGGATAAAAAAGATATAGATAAATTTTTAGCTCTAGGTTGTGCTGGTGTTCAAATGGCAACTAGATTTATAGGAACACATGAATGTGATGCTGATGATAATTTTAAAGAAGTTTTACTAAAAGCAAAAGAAGAGGATATTATTTTAATGAAATCTCCTGTTGGACTTCCAGCAAGGGGAGTTAAAACTAATCTTCAATTTGCAATAGAAAATAAAACAGCTCCTAAGGTTCAATGTATATCAAACTGTGTTGCACCTTGTAACAGAGGTCATGAAGCAAGACTTGTAGGATATTGTATTGCTGATAGACTAGGAGCTGCATATAAAGGTGATGTTGACACTGGACTATTCTTCTCAGGTTCAACAGGCTATAAAATTGATAAGATAATCTCTGTAAAAGAGTTAATGGAAAAATTAACTAAAGGAGAGTAGTTATTTTTTTAAGAGCTCTACTTCTAATAATCTTTATTTTAAATTTTTCTTACTCAAATAACTTTGAACAAGAGTATAGAGAGGCTAGAATTGAGTTTTTGAAATCATCTTTAAGAAAAGATGATGATCAAAAAATTAAAGATTTAAAACAGATTATATCTTTGGGTAAGAAGATTGGAAAAGATGTAAGAGCTGATGAGAAAAAACTAGAAGTTTTAGAGCGAAAAGTTCAAAGAGATAAAACTTTTCGTAACAATATAAATAGTGTTCCTGACTCTAGAGAAAAGAAAGATTCAAAACCAAAATTAGAGAATCAAAAAATAGATAGTAAAAGTGATATTTTATTTTCTGTAAAAAATGTATATACAAAAAACAATCAAATAATTATTGAGTTTAATAAAAATATTACAAAAAAAGATATAAATTTCTTTGAACTTAATCAAAAAAATAGTTTTAGAGATGTTTATGATATAAATGGCTATTTTAAAGATGCACTTGCAACAAAACTTGAGATTGATGGAAAAGAGAGAGTAACAATTGCTCAATTTAAACCAAATATTTTAAGAATAGTATTGTCAAATAACAGAAAAATTGATTCAACTTTTAGTGTTGTTAATAGTAAAAAAATTGTTATAAATGTTGAACAAGAAAAAATAGTTCAAACAAAAAAAGATATTATAAAACCAAATATTACTCAAGATAAAACTTCAAATTTTATTGATTATAAAAATAATATTAGAGAGATATATACAGAAAATAACTCTATTTTTATAAAATTTAATAAAAACTTTTCTCAAAAAAATTTAAAATATTTATCATACCAACAAAATGGAAAGTTTGAAGATGTTTTTGAGATACAAGGTAGATATCAATATGCAAATCCAATTAAATTATCTATGGAAAATACAAACCAAATTATCACAACTCAAGAGAGAAATTTTGTAAGATTAAAGCTTTTAAATAACTCAAAGGCAAATATAGTATATAACTTTATTGATAACAAGACTTTAAGAATAACTCATATTAAACAAGTAGAAAAAGAGTCTAAACATACAAATATAGTTACAGCTCCACCTGTAACTCAAAAAATAAGTTCAAATAATAAAACAAAGAAGAAAACTATTGTTATAGATGCTGGACATGGTGGTAGTGATGCAGGAGCTGTAGGTCCAAAAAAGAGATATGAAAAAGTGGTAAATCTTGCTGTTTCAAACTATTTAGCAGATATTTTGAAAAAAAGAGGTTATAAAGTTTATGTTACAAGAAGCAGTGACAAATTTATAAAAGTAATGGATAGAACAATTTTGGCAAATGAGAAGAATGCAGATCTATTCTTATCAATTCATACAAATGCTATGCCAAAAGATAAAGCAAATAGTACAAGTGGAATAGAGACTTTTTTCTTAAGTCCAGCAAGAAGTGAAAGAGCAAAAAGAGTAGCTGCACTTGAAAATCAAAGTGATATTAGAGAGATGAATGAAAAATCAAAAGATGTGTTTTTGGAGAGTTTAAATAGACCTAGAATAACAGCTTCTCATAAATTTGCAATAGATGTTCAAGCTGGACTTTTACAAGCTGCTAGAAGTAAGTACAAAGATGTAAATGATTCAGGAGTTAGAGAGGGTCCATTTTGGGTATTGGTTGGTGCTCAAATGCCATCAATTTTAATAGAACTTGGATATATTTCTCATCCTGAAGAGAGTAGAAGATTATATGAAGCTAGTTATCAAAAAGCATTAGCTAATGGTATTGCTAATGGGATAGACTCTTACTTTCTAAAAAATCCTTAATATTTTTTACTAAATCTTTTTGTAAAGATTTTATTTTTGGAAGTTTTTTAAGAGAGAAAAACTTCACTTTTTGATTTTCCCAAGACAAATACTCTTTTTTTAAACTATCTTTTTCAAAATATTTATCTAAATTATCAATATTTGATGCATTTACAAGCCAAATTCCTACATCTTTATCTCTATTTATCTGCTCAAAATAGTCTTCAAATAGTGCAATATCAACCATAATTGAGCTCTCTTCAAAAAACTCTCTTTTAGCGCACATAAAAGCACTCTCATCTTTAAATTTACTACCCTTTAAGCATCCCCATTTATCATCACTTGAAAAACCTAAACAAAGCAAAATTTTAATATCTTTTTTCTCTACTTTGTAGATAACTATTCCATATGTTTTTTTATGAATTGCCATTTGACCTACCCTATTTTAAACTAATTTTTTTATAAAGAATATATGAAAAGAGTACCCATAAAAATAGAGGTAGCAATAAAGATAACTCTGGCATAAAAGTTCCAGAGCTTGTTATTTTATATAAAAAGAAAAAACAACCCCAAATTACAAGTGTACTAAATACTCCACCTGCTATAAAATTACCTAAATTAAAAAATCTACTATTTAATGATGTATAAGCAAATATCAAATATATAATTGGAACTATAAAAAATGGTACAAATAGAGTATTATATATAACAGCTCTAACTTTTTTTGTATTAATACCTTGTTTCTGTAATAAATTCCAAGCACTTAATGCATCAAGCAAAGAGTATTCACTTTTTGATTCATATACATTATTTAATATTTTAGGTAAAAAACCCTCAAGAGTTGTAACTGACTCAACATTTTTTATTGTCAATTTAGAACTCTCTTGAAGCTCTTTTGGTTTTGAAATAATTTTAGCATCACTTGCATACCATCTATTATCTAAAAAATATGCTTCTTGAGCAATTATTGTCTCAACAATCTCCTCATCCTCTATTTTATAAATATGTATATCAACAGCTTTTTGTTCTGCTGGATATAATTTTTTAAAATATACAAAATAGTCATCATATTTTAAAAAAATATCAGTTTTTGTATTTGTAAAATATTCATTATTTACAATTTTTCTTTTTTGCTCATAAGAGTAAGCCAAAGGAGTTGATTGAAGAACTATTAATGATAATATAAAAAATAGTGCTGTATATACTATTGGAGCAATAATACTCTTTTTTGAAGCTCCAAGTGCGTGAAATGCAACAAATTCGTTATTTTTTACAAATGTTATTAAAGTAATTATAACTGCAAAAACTAGTGATAGTGGAAGAGTTAGAGTTAAAGTAAAAATTGTATTATAAAAAAGATACAAAAGCTGTAGGTTTGCAGAGCTAGGAAGAGATTTAAAATTTTGTAAAAAATCTAAACCTGTAAAAAAAACCTCTAATGAAAGAAGAACTATTATAAAATTTTTTAAATATTTTATTAAAATATATTTTGAAAGTGTACTCATAATTCCAACTTCAAACTAAATTTTGATTTAACTTCATCAATTGATAACTCTTTTAAAGCCTCAACTGAAGATGCTACATGAGGAATTATTGTACTATATAAAATCTCTAGCTCTGCTTTTGAAAAATCATTTAATACATAATTTACAACTTCAGCTTTATCTTTTGGTTTTCCAATTCCAACTCTTACTCTAATATAATCTTGTCCAATATGAGAATCAAGCGATTTTAAACCATTATGTCCACCATGACTTCCACCTATTTTATATCTTACAACACCAAATGGAAGATCTAAATCATCATGAATAATAATCACATTTTCTAAATCAATTTTATAATAATCCATAATTGCTCTAATGGCAACTCCTGAATTATTCATATAAGTATTTGGCTTAGAAAATAGATTATATCCCGATTTTTGTAAGTTTGATTGAAAATTTTGATTATTTATATTTGTAGTATTTAGATTTTTAGTCATAAAATCTACGACTAAAAATCCAATATTGTGTCTTGTATTTTGATATTTTTCACCAATATTTCCAAGACCAACAATTAAGTGCATAATTTCTTATTATTTAGCTTTAATTACACCAACGATTGGAACTCGTGGGTCTAAATAGCAATCAACACCCTCTGGAAGTGTTAAATCTCTTAATAATACGTTATCACCAGTATCAAGATTTGTTACATCAATTGTTATGTTGTTTGGTAAGTTTTCAACCATACATTTAACTGGAACTCTTCTTGTGTGAAGCATTAAAAGACCTTTATTTTTAAGACCTTTAGCTGTTCCTGTAGTAACAACTGGAATAGAGTATGAACTTCTTACACCTTTTTGTGCAACCATTAAATCAACATGTAATAAATCAGAAGTAATAGGACATTTTTGGTACTCTTTTACAACTACACTTAAAACTTTTCCATCTACTTTAATATCAAAAGCAAGAGTAGTTTTATTTTTTAAATATTTGATATACTCATTTCTTTTAAATGCAGCAGAGATGTTCTCCATACCTTTTCCATAGATATTTGCAATTAAATATCCCTCTTTTCTTAAAGCTTTTACAGCTGGTTTTGTTATACTATCTCTTACGATACCCTCTAACATTTTGGATCCTTTGTTTTAATTTAATATAAGGACGGGATTATATAAAAAAGTTTATAAATTTTAGGTTAATAGTTTATATATTTTTTAACTTTTGATAATTAATACAATTTTAGGTAAAATCTAATCTAAAATTTCAAAAAATATAAGGTAAGAAATATGATATTACTAGATGGAAAAGCACTATCTGCTAAGATAAAAGAAGAGGTAAAAGTTGAAGTTACTCAAATTGTAAAAGAGAAAAACATAACTCCAGGACTTGCAGTTATTCTTGTAGGAAATGATGCAGCAAGCGCAACTTATGTTGCAAGTAAAGCAAAGGCTTGTAAAGATGCTGGAATTTACTCAGTTGTACATGAAATGCCAGAGAGCATAACTCAAGAAGAGTTACTTGATACTATAAATATGATGAACAATAATCCAAAACTTGATGGTATTTTAGTACAACTTCCACTTCCAAAACATATAGATACAACAACTGTTTTAGAAGCTATAAATCCATTAAAAGATGTTGATGGTTTCCATCCATACAATGTTGGAAGAATGGTTTCTAATCTTGATTCATTTTTAAGCGCAACTCCATTTGGTGTTATGAGAATGTTTGAAGAGCATAATATTGAAGTAAGTGGAAAAGATGTTGTAGTTATTGGAAGTAGCGATATTGTTGGAAAACCTATGGCATCACTTTTAATAAATAAAAAAGCAACAGTTACAGTTTGTAATAGTAGAACAAAAGATTTAAAATCTCACACTTCAAAAGCTGATATTGTAATTATTGCTGTTGGAGTTCCATATCTACTAAAAGAAGATATGGTAAAAGATGGTGCTGTTGTTATTGATGTAGGAATTAATAGGCTTGATACTGGTAAACTTGTTGGTGATGCTGATTTTGAAGGACTTAAAAATAAATGTTCTTTTTTAACTCCAGTTCCAGGTGGAGTAGGACCTATGACAATTGCAATGTTGCTTAAAAATACAATAAAAGCTTCTAAACTAAGAGATAAAAGAGAATCAAAATAGATGTTAAGAAAAATTTATAACTGGTCATCTTCATGGACTGGAACAATTATAATTGTATTATCAATTATTTTTTTTATTGCTCAAGCTTTTGTAATTCCAAGTGGAAGTATGAAAAATACACTTTTAATAGGTGATATGCTTTTTGTTAAAAAATTCTCTTATGGTATTCCAACTCCTACAATTCCTTGGCTAGAGATTAAAATTTTGCCAGATTTTAATAAAAATGGACATTTAATAGAGGGTGATAGACCAAAAAGAGGAGATATTGTAGTATTTAGATATCCTCATAATCCAGATATTCACTATGTAAAAAGAGCTGTTGCAACAGGTGGAGATACTATTTTTCTAAAAGATAAAGAGTTATATCTTCATCCAAAAGAGGGAAACTCTTATGTAATTCAAAACTTTAAAGATTATGAAATAGTTGATATAGACAATACTTTGTTTGTAAAAAATCCATACTCTAAAGAGTTTAAAGGAATTCATAATGACCCTGAAGTTACAAAATATACAAGCTCTCATAAAGAACTTTTTGAAAAATCAAAAATAGTAATTCCAGAAGATGAAACATTTATGATGGGAGACAATAGAGATCACTCAAATGACTCAAGATTTTGGGGAAGTGTTCCGTATAAATATATAGTTGGAAAACCTTGGTTTGTATATTTTTCTATTGATGATGATTATAAAGTTAGATGGGATAGAGTTTTTAAAACTGTTGATACTTTACAAAAAGAGGCAACAGGAGAGATTAAAGAGAGAAGCAAAGAGGGAATTTATTAATATGAATTATTATATTGCAAGTGATCATGCTGGAGTTGTATTAAAAGAGTTTGTTGTAAATCTTTTAAAAAAAGAAGAGATAAATGTAGTTGATTTGGGTCCAAAAACAAATGATAGAGTTGATTATCCTGATTTTGCTAAATTAGTTTGCGAAAATGTACAAAAAGATAGAGGCTCTTTTGGAATTTTAATTTGTGGAAGTGGTATTGGAATGAGCATGGCTGCAAATAAATTTGATGGAATTAGAGCAGCTTTATGTCACAATATTTATAGTGCAAAAATGGCTAGAAATCACAATGATGCAAATGTTTTATGCCTTGGTGAGAGAGTTTGTGGAGAGGGACTTATTGAAGAGATAATTAAAGCTTGGCTTTCAAACTCTTTTGAAGAGGGACGACACACACAAAGGGTTAAAAAGATAAATAATCTACTCTCTTGTAGAGTTTAATTTAAAATATAAAAGGAGCAAAAATGGCCGATTGGCAAGTATATTTAATGATGACTGCTATAGTTGCAGCAATGCTTCTAGGAAAAAAACTTATGTTTTTTGATAAAAAAGATGAGGATAAAAAGTGATAAACCCAAAAATTATAGAGTATATTTATTCAAGTGCATCTATTCAAAGATGGAATGACTATCCAAGAATGGTTGAACTTGTAGAGCTTGATAAACAAGCTCACAAGTTTGTTATAGCATATTTTATAGCAAAATTAGAAAAAGATATAAACTTCACACACTTAATAGAAGCTGGTATTTTTGAGTTTTTAAGACGAGTTGTTGTAACTGATATTAGACCTGATGTTTTTAGAAAAGCTTTACAAAAAAAGTCAAATGAGATTAACTCTTGGGTTGTAGAAAAACTAAAAATTTCACTTCAAGATATTGATGGTGGAAATTTTTTACAAAAGTTTGAAGCATTTTTAAATGACCCATCTATGTATAAAAAAGAGAGATTTATTCTAAAAGCAGCTTCATATTTATCTACAAAATGGGAGTTCTCAATTGTATATCAAACAAGTCAATTTTTAAGTGATATAGAGGAAGTTAAAAAGGCAGTTGATGCTGAAATTGAAGATTACTATGAACTTGTTGGCGTTCAAAAAATTGCTTTAAATAAAAAGTTAGCAAAAATTGTTGATTTAAGTGGAAGATTAAGATTTCAAAAACGATGGGCACAAACTCCAAGAATTCCTGAAACTTCAGTTTTAGGACATATGCTTACAGTTGCATTTTTCTCATACTTTTACTCAATTAAACAAAAAGCTTGTGATAGTAGACTTCAAAATAACTTTTTCACTGCACTATTTCACGATCTTCCAGAAGCACTTACAAGAGATATTATAAGTCCTGTAAAATATAGTGTTGATGAGCTTTCAGATATTATTGCTGAGTATGAAGTTGCAAAGATAGAGGATGATATTTTACCAAATATTCCAGAATCTATTCAAAAGGAGTTCTCTTATATTTTAGGAATTAGTGATGGAATAAAAGAGGAGTTTGCAAATAAAGTTAAAATAGATGGAAAAATTTGCGAAGTTGAAGATATAAATAAATACAACCTTGATAAATATGAAGCAATAGATGGGAAAGCACTAAAACAGTGTGATAAACTATCTGCTTTTGTGGAGGCTAGTTTATCAATATCTCATGGTATAAAATCAAAAGAGCTGATAAATGGTAAGAAAGAGATATTAAAAGGTTTAAAAGAGATAAATGGAGTTGATTTTAGACAAATTGCTCTTGAAATTGATAATGAATTTGGAAGTAATGGTCAAGTTCAAACTACTCTTGATTTTGATTAAATTGAAAATTTTTAAAGGAAAACTATGCAAATTATTGTAGGTATTGCGCTTTTTATTGTTATTGTTACAGTTATAATTTATAAAGTAAATGATAAGTTTGAAAAAAGAGAGTTTTTAATATTTTTAGCTATTACATTTTTTGCAGTTTTAGTTGCTCTGTTTTATGAAAACTACTCAAAGAATCAACTTCCTAATATGTTTAAAAAGAAGTATGAAAAAGAGAAAAGTATTGAGATTAGAAGTTTAGATAGTGAACTTTTAAACAATAAAGTAGTATCAAGTAAAGATAAATTTATATATACATTTACATATACTATTTCAAAAGATGACTCTGAATACCTATGTACTATGAATAGTGTAGAGATACATAAAATAAAAAATGAGTTTATATTTATTAATTTTGATGATATAAAAGAAGAGTGTATCAAAAAATGAAAAAAGCTACAAAAGCTGATATAGAGATTATTAAAAAAGCTTTTATAGAAAACTATAGCGATGCTGTTACAGAGCTTAATTATAAAAATGATTATGAATTACTAATAGCAATAATTTTATCAGCTCAATGTACAGATAAAAGAGTAAATTTAATAACTCCAGCTTTGTTTGAAAAGTATCCAACTGTTTTTGACTTAAGTTGTGCAAATCTTGATGATGTAAAAAGACTTATAAACTCTTGCTCTTTTTTTAATAACAAAGCACAAAATATTATAAAAATGGCTCAAAGTGTTGTACAAAACTATGAAGGAAATATTCCACATGATACAAAAGAGCTTATAAAACTAGCAGGTGTAGGAAATAAAACTGCAAATGTTTTTATGATTGAGTATAAGCAAGAAAATCTTATGGCTGTTGATACTCATGTTTTTAGAGTTTCTCATCGATTGGGACTTAGTGATGCAAAAAATGTAGAAAAAACCGAAGAGGATTTAGTAAAAAAACTAAAAGGTGATGATTTACATATTTTTCATCAAGCTATGGTTCTGTTTGGAAGATATATTTGTAAAGCTGTTAAACCCGATTGCGATAAGTGTTATTTTCCTCAAGTTTGTAAAAGTAAAAGTGGATTTAAGCCTAGTTAAGATTTAACTTGGTTTATTTTACTTTATCTATTATACATTTTTACAATTTACAATTCTATCTTTATATCTTAAACCAATAAGCTTAAAATGTTTCTTTGCATATTCTATTTGCCAGTCCTCTCTTGCTCTACTATCTCTTTTTTTATCACTTCCCTTTGTTTCAACAATAAAACTTCCTTCACTGTCATCAAATTTTATAACAGCAAAATCTGGATTGTATGTCCCAAGTGGAGTTTTAATTTTAAATTTTTTTGGTAATTTTGTAAATATCTTAAAATCACTAAAATCAGAATCTTTGATAAATTTTTTTTCAATATCTGAATCATATTGTTCAGCTTCATAAAGTCCTTTTTTACAATCTTCCAAATCATAACCTGAAATTTCATCTAAAAATATATTTGAAAATTCATAATAATCATCTACTTTTTTATAAATAAGTCCATCCTGACTTAACATATCAAACATTGTATCTTCAAAAATTTCAATAGCTTTTTTTATATACTCATCACTATTTTTTATAAATTCTTTAGTAAACTCTTCAATTCCAACTTTTTCAAAAATATTTATAATAGTCTCTTTTGATAAGCCTATTTGTTTTTCTAAAATATCTACAATATTTGGTAAATCTTCTTCAAAATCAATTTTTAAACTTTTTGACTCACTTACATATCCATCAAAATTACTTTCAATATTTCCAAATTGTTTTACAATTTTTTTCTCTCTAACTTCTATATGCTTAATTTTTTCTGTTACTTTATCTTCATATTGTTTACTATTAAGAGTTATTTCATAAACTGTTTTTTGTTTTAATTTTTCCCAAAGTTTTCTAAACTCTTTTAGCTCTTCACTTTCAAAACTATATTTTCTTTTTGCATACTTTTTATCAGCTAAATTATTTGGTTTTTGATATGATTTTTCATTTCCATTTATTTCATATTCAAGTTGCAAACTTCTTGCAAATTCATCAAAACTTTCATTTGCAATAACTGTTAATCTATTTATATCTTTATCTTCAACTCTTTTTCCATTTGAATCAACAGCAAGTCTCACACCACGACCAATAATCTGTCTTTTTTTCATCTGTGATTTTGTATCATTTAAAGTGGTAATAAAAAATACATTTGGATTGTCCCAACCCTCTTTTAAAGCACTATGAGAGAAAATAAAACTATGACTATCTTCAAAACTTAGAAGTTTTTCTTTATCTTTCATAATCAAATCATAAGTTTCTTTTTGAATTTTTCTATCACTATCATTATTTTTTAGTTCATCTATAAAATCTGTTTTTCTTTTTGCAAAATAGTAAGCATAAACATCTTTTGGCTCAATATTTTTAAAACTTTCAAATTCTATTTTTAATCTATTAAATTCTTTTACAAAATGCTCTTCCATCCAACCATTTTCACTAGCTAAGAAATTTGCAACTTTATCCACAAAAAAGAGACTTAATACTTTTATATCCTTTTGTTTTAACTCTTCAAACTTCATCATGTGTTGTTTGATAGCTTCTCTTATTTGTTCTTTTTGTATCTCTTTTTTTACTTGTCCATTTATATCATTAATTCCTAGTTTTACACCATTTTCAAACTTTATAAACGACTCTTTAAAAGATATTTCATCTACAATAAATCCACTGTAAATAGGATTTTTAGTTTTATCTTTTAAACTATCATCTCCTTTTATTTTGAGTAATTTTGTAGTAAATTCATCTTTATTTTTTACTATAAGCTCTAAAGTTGCAACTGGTTTTTTTGAAGATTTATCAATCTCTATTTTTAAAACATTTATATAAACATCATTTATAGTTTGATTTTCACTAAGAGCTAAAACATCAATTTGTTTTACAAGTCCATTATCAAGGGCTTCTTTTGCTCCTAAAGAGTAAACTAAATTGTAATAATTTTTATGAGTTGCCGAATATCTAAGTGTAAAAAGAGGATTAAGTTCATTTAGAGCTGATTTACTTAAATCACTCTCCATATTTTGTGGCTCATCAAGTATTAAAATAGGATTTGTTTTTTGTAAGCTCTCTTTTGGACTTCCAATAAATCCCTCTCTTGGCATATTTAAAACTGTATCTACTCTTTTAAAACTATCTATAGTCATAATCATAATTTGAAGATTATCATCTCTTATAAAATGCTTTAAATTTCCTAATCTTGAAGAGTCATATTCAAAATAGTCATAATTAAATTTATACTCATTTTTAAAATATTCATACATACTTGAAAGCGAATTTAAAACTCCTTCTTTTATGGCAATAGATGGCACGATAATGATATATTTTGTCCAACCATATCTAGCAAATAACTCTAAAATAGTTTTAATATAGACAAATGTTTTTCCAGTTCCTGTTTCCATTTCTACTGAAAAATCAAGGGTTTGCAACATCAAAGATTCTTCTATATTATTTGATTTCTGTACTTGATGAAGATTATTTAAAATATTTTCTTGAGAGATTAAAAGTTCATTTGCACAAACAGCTTCTCCATCAAAAATATCATAAAAACTATCTGTTTTTATCTGTCCTTGAAATATATCTACAATAGAATTTATAGCCTTTTCTTGATGTTGTTGTTTTATATATTTTATTTGCATATATTAAAGTCCAAGTTTTTCTAAAAAATATTTTAAAGATTTATTTTTAGTTTTATCAATAGATTTTTTTGAACTTATAAATTTTTTTACTAAATCATCTTCAGACAACTCTTTTTTTGATTCAAATTTCTTTTTTAAATCTTCTTTTGATTTATTATCACTATTTTCCCATCCTGATAACATCCAAGATTCTATCTCTTTTGAAATAACTGAAACAAATGTATTACTAAATTTACTCACTTGTATTTTTTCTGTATACCATTTTTTAAGTTCTAAAATACAACCAAATTGATGTCCTTTGTCACATTGAGTATCTAAATCAACTAAAATAAAAACTTTCTTACATCCTCTATCAAATAGTGAATTAACATCTTGTTTTATTTTATCTTTATTAAGTATCTTACAAGTTCCTTTTTTCCCTGGACTTGTAACAATCATATTTTTATAAATATTAGGTTTAAAATAACTTTCAAAAAAAAGCTTATCGCTATCACCTTCAACTATTAAACCTATTTTCATAACTCATCCTCTAAACCGTCTAAAATACCTATTCTTATCATCTCTACTAAATCATTTTTATATCGTTTCATGATTTTTTTAATATTTTTAATATCCTTAGCTCTTATACCTTTTGTGTCTCCATCAAAATCTCTAAACATAAAAATAATCTCATCAAGAGTTAATTCGCTTAGCATTTCTGTACTATGAGTTGTAAAAAATATTTGTGCTTCACAATCACGCATATTATTTAAAATATATGATAAAACTTTCATATGAAGATGTCTTTCAGGCTCTTCAATCATAATTCCAATTGAATAATTATTTCCAATTAATGCACTCATAATTGCTACAAAATGTATCGTTCCATCTGAAACTTTTTGAAGTTTAATAGGATACTTTTCTCCATTAACTTCTTCATTAAAAACTACTTCAGACACAAATCCATCTTTTAACTCTAAAGAACTAATCAATTCTACTTCTCCAATCAATGAAGTAGAAATTTCTTCAAAAACATCTTTATCAAGATTTGTTAAATATTCTACTAAATTTGTTCCATCTTTTAAAAGTTTAAATCCACCTATTGATTCACTTCTTGTCTTAATATCGTGAGAATGAAAATAATGAGAGACAAATAGTGAGCTTTTATTAAACAATAGTTTAAAATCCATCGATTTTTCTAAAATACCATTTTTATTATCTATTTCTAAACCTAAAAGAAGTTGTATTAATCTTTCTGTAATTTCATATTTTGTTTTTATTTCATATTTTAAAGTTGAACTATTATATAAATAATCAAAACTTTTGTACTGCTTTTTTTCTAAATTTTGTACATATTTTGAATGATTATTTATAAATTCTTCAAAACTATCAAAGACTCTTAGTCCTAAACCATTAGTTAAATCTCCTTTATCTATGTTAATACTTTTTATTTTATTGTTAACAGACACAATATCAATAGTATATTTTTTTGTTTCAATATCCATATTAAATGAAAAAATAAAATTCATTTTATAATCAATAAACTCATCAGAAACCAATACTCTATTTTCAACATTAAATTTAGCATTAATTACTATTTTTTTATCTTCTAAATAGTGATAATTTTGAATATTTTGTAGTCCTATTTTACCTATTGCCTTTGGTAAATTTTCATAAATAATATTGTCTAAAAATTCAAGTGCTTCAATAAGATTACTTTTACCTGTATTATTTGGTGCGATTAGGCAATTTAACTTTCTAAATTCAAATTTACTCTTTTTAAAACTCTTAAAATTATCTAAATATAAACTTTCTAAGATAATATGACTTTTATAACTACTACTATCTTCATCAGTTTTATGGTAGAAATTACCATTTCCAAAGTTATCATTGTATTGTCCAAAACCAAATGCCATTTTAGCTCCTTATAAAGTCTCTAAATCTATTTTTTCTTTTAAGTTCATTTTTGTACTATCATCAAGTGCTTTATCGTAACATATAAGTTTTGAATCTTTTGAGATAAATCCTGCTATATCAAGTTCTATTTTATCAGCAAAACAAAAATAAAATTCTCTATTTTCTTCATACAATTTTATAAAGTTATATTTCTCATTTTTGATTATCTCACTTTTAGCACTTAAACTAAAGCCATTTTTTAGTCCTACTTCATAGACTATATCTATCTCTTTGGCATTTTGAGTAAATATATTTTTATTAAATACACTCATTTTTAGCATTTTTACTATATCTTCAAAACTATCATTTGGTCGTTTTTTTAGCTCTTTAAACACTTGAAAATTTGAACTATCAAGTTTGTATGATTTAAATCCATCTTTATAATCTAAATTTTTTATTACTTTTTTTATTCTAGCTTTTGTAATTTCACTTATTTTTTTATAATTATTTTTAAATGCTTCACTATTTTTCTCTGTTGCTTCTGGTAGTTGTACTAAGATATATTTTCTATTTCCTACTTTTCCATCTTTTTCATCATCTTGATTTAATTCCATAACTGCATGTGCTGTTGTTCCACTTCCTGCAAAAAAATCTAAAATAATATCGTTTTCATTAGTTGAATATTTTATCAATGATTTAATATATTCTACTGGTTTTGGATTATCAAATACTTCTTTATCTAATAAATCTTTTAACTCTTTTGTTCCAACTTGGTTCATAAAAATATTTTCAATAGAAAATAAACTATTTACAGGGTTATAAATTGTATCTAATTCATTTTTGTATCTTTTAAAAATAAATCCTCTTTCGTTATCTGAATATTTTTCTTTAAATTTGATTTTTCCATTTTTTATATATTTTTCTAAACTTTCTTTTGAAAATGCCCAATATCTTCCATTTGGTGGGAAATCTATTTTTTTTGTATATGGATTTTCTATTCCAAAACTTGTACTACTTCCACCACTTTTCGCACTAGGATCTCCTGAAGTCCAATCTCCATTTTGATCATTATCTGGATTTGAATAAGTTGAAAAATCTTTCTCTTTTCCTACTAATTTTATATTTTCAATCCGTTTAGCATATATCAATAAATATTCATGTTGGAAATTAAATCCAGTATTTTTATCTGCTGTCATAGATTTTGTCTTTCTAATAATATCTCCAACAAAATTCTCTTCCCCATAGATCTCATCCATAACTTTTCTAAGATTATGAACCTCATCATCATCAATACTTACAAATATCACTCCATCATCTTTTAGTAAATTTCTACTTAACCAAAGTCTTGGATATATCATATTTAGCCAGTTTGTGTGTCTTCTTCCACTGCTAGATGTTTTTGTACTTGTATATCCTTCATCTCTTAGTTGGTCTGTTTGGATTAGATAGTTTGTGATAGTATCGCCCCATGTGTCACTATATACAAAATCTTTATCTTTGTTGTAAGGTGGGTCTATATAAATCATCTTGATTTTTTTGTGATATGAAGTTTGAAGAAGTTTTAAAACCTCTAGGTTATCGCCCTCTATAAAGACATTGTTTCCATCAGGGATTGTTTTATCATTATCTACTTTTAAAGTTAAATTAGATTTTTGTTTGATGATTTTATAACAATCTTGTTTTCCATTCCAGTTAAAATTATAGTGTTCAGTTTTTTCATCTTTTATATCAAAAAGTATATTTTTAAACTTCTCAATATTTAGTTTTCCATCTTCAAAAATCTCAGGAAAAATATTTTTAAGTTCTTCTACTTTTTGAAGTTCATTTATCTTTTGTTTTTGTATATCAAGACTTTCTAAATTTAGCAATTCTATTACCTACTTTACTTAAAATGTTATCGATTATAGCCAAAAATATATGTTTTTTTTATAAAAACTATATCTCTTTAATCTTAGCAATCTCATCTCTTAATCTAATAGCCTCTTCAAAGTTTAACTCACTTGAAGCTTTTTTCATCTGTTTATTTAGCTCAACTAATAGTTTTTTTCGCTCAGATGCTGGCATCTTTTCAAGGCGTTGTTTTTTTAGAGCAACACTATCATACTCTTCAAGTTTTAGATTCTCATCAAGCTTTCTTTTTGTTGATTTTGGAGTTATATTATTTTTTATATTATGCTCTTCTTGAATTTTTCTTCTTCTATTTGTCTCATCAATTGCAAATTGCATAGAGTCTGTTATCTTTTTAGCAAAAAGTATTACTCTACCCTCTTCATTTCTAGCAGCTCTTCCAATTGTTTGAATTAGTGAAGTACGACTCCTTAAAAATCCCTCTTTATCAGCATCTAAAATAGCAACTAGTGAAGTTTCAGGAATATCAAGTCCCTCTCTTAAAAGATTTATTCCAATTAATACATCAAAAGTTCCAAGTCTAAGCTCTCTTATTATTTGATTTCTCTCTATTGCATCAATTTCACTATGCATATATTTTACTTTTATTCCTAAATCAGCATAATAACTTGCAAGCTCTTCAGCCATCTTTTTAGTTAGAACTGTAACCAAAACTCTTTGATTTTTAGAAGTTACTTTTTTTATCTCATCATGAAGTTTTTCAACTTGAAACTCACTATCTACTATCTCAATAACTGGATCAAGAAGTCCTGTAGGACGAATTATTTGCTCTGCTACAACGCTACTTAGCTCTAGTTCTAGTTCATTTGGTGTTGCACTTACAAAGATATAGTTTGGAGCTTTATTTATAAACTCATCAAATTTTAAAGGTCTATTATCCAAAGCACTTGGAAGTCTAAATCCATACTCAACTAAAACCTCTTTTCTACTTCTATCAGCTGCGTGCATTCCTCTAAATTGAGGTAAAGAAACATGAGATTCATCAACAACTAGCAGAAAATCCTTATCCATTTGAGCAAAATAATCCAAAAGAGAATAAGGTGTTTCACCTGGTTTTAAACCTGTTAAGTGTCTTGCATAGTTCTCAATTCCCTTGCACATTCCAGTTGCTTCAATCATCTCTAAATCAAACTCAACTCTTTGTTTAAGTCTTTGATACTCTACAAGTTTTTGCTCTTTTTGAAAAAAATCAAGTCGTTCTTCAAGCTCTTCTTCTATTTGTTTTACAGCATTTGCAAGATTTTCTTGTGTTACAACAAAGGGATTAACAGAGTAAATAATCACCTCTTTTAAATCTTTGATTTTTGTATTTGTTAGATACTCATGCAAAATAATACTCTCAACCTCATCACCAAAAAACTCAACTCTTAAAAACTCATCTTCATAATAGGCTGGAAAAATATCGATTACATCACCATTTACTCTAAAATCAGCTCTATCAAAAAACTTATCATTTCTTTTATAACCCATTTCTATAAGTTTTAACAAAAACTCTTTTTGAGAGTATGAAAATCCAACTTCAACTCTTTGAACCATTGCTTTATATTCACTTGGATTTCCAAGTCCATAGTTAGCAGATACTGAAGCTATTACAATTACATCATCAAAAGATAGAAGTGATGCAGTTGCACTTAGTCTTAATCTTTCTAACTCATCATTTATAGAGCTATCTTTTTCAATAAACAAATCTGATCTAGGAATATAGGCTTCAGGTTGATAGTAGTCATAATATGAGATAAAATACTCAACATGATTGTTTGGGAAAAACTGCTTAAACTCTGAGTATAACTGAGCTGCTAAAGTTTTATTATGAGTCATAATAAGTGTTGGTTTTTGAACTCTTTCAATTACTTTTGCAATAGTATAAGTCTTTCCACTTCCAGTAACTCCTAAAAGTGTGTTGTACTGATTATTTGCTTCAATACTTAAGCTTAAAGCCTCTATTGCTTTTGGTTGATCACCACTTGGAGAATAATCACTTACTACTTCAAATTTTGCCAAAATAAAATATCCTTTTAATCTTCTAATTCTTCATTTAAAAACTTATCATCTTTAAACCTTGTAAAACTCTTTTGACAAGCTAAAGATGGAATATTTATATACTCTTGATTTCCTATTTTATAAGATTTTGCTTGATGAAAGTGCCCTTCAATAATAATATCTTCTTTATAGTTTTTTACTCTTTTATTTGCTAACTCTTCAAAATAATTTAAAGTGTGACAAATATTTTTATTATCAAGTGCTTTTTCAATTCTTTTGCTTATAAAAAAGTTTATATCAATAAAATTTAAAAATTTAAGCAAACAACTATTTCTAATAACCTTACAATACAAATCATAGTGCCAATTAACAAAATTATCTCCATGAGAGATAGCTATTTTTTTATCTTTATAATTTAAAATTAAAGGCTGGTTTTCTCTTTTTAAAACTTTTATATCTGGGAAAAGTGTTTGTAAATTATAGTCATGATTTCCCTCTAAATAAAAAATCTCATGACTTTTTGAAAGAGTGTTTATCTTATCTATTAAATTTTGATATTTTTTTACAAAATATCTTGACTCACCTGAGATAAAATCAAAATTATCTCCCATTAGAAAAATTTGATTAGCTTTTACTTTTTTACTTATCAAATTTTCTAAAATAGTCTTAAACTCTTGATTTTTAAAATTGTAGTGTGAATCTGCTATAAAAATAGCTTCATCTTCTAATAGTAGCTTCAAACTATAGCTCTATCTCTTTATAAAATATTGCGTAAACTTCAAAAGTTTTATCTCCACCTGGAAGTTTTGCAGTAAACTCATCTCCTTCAACTTTTCCCATAAGTTGTTTTGCTAAAGGTGAATTAAAAGATATAAATCCTTTTTCAACATTTGACTCAACTCCACCAACAATAGTATAAGTAAACTCTTCATCACTTACTACATCAAATAGTGTAACTGTTGATCCAAAACTAACTCTATCATGTGGTAAAACAGATGGATCTACAATTACAGCTTTTGATATAGTGTTACTAAGCTCAGCAATTTGTACATCTATTAGCTTTAGTTTCTCTTTTGCACTATGATACTCAGCATTCTCTTTTAAATCTCCCAATTGTCTAGCTTCATCAAGAGCAACAACAGTTTGGGGTCTTTCAATGCTTTTTAAATAGTCCAATTCATTTGTTACTTTGTTGTAACCAGCAAGCGTCATTGGCTCTTTATCCATATCATAACCTCTTTTAATAAATATTTTTGTGTTATAATAGCCAAAAATTTGTAAAGAAGATTTAAATATGCAATATAATAGAACAAAAATGCTTTTTGGAGAAGAGGTTTTTAATAAATTTCAAAATACAAAATTAATACTTTTTGGTGTTGGAGGAATGGGAAGTTTCGCACTTGATGCTTTATATAATACTGGTATTACAGATATAACTATAGTTGATTTTGATACATATGAGCCATCAAATCAAAATAGACAATTGGGAAGCCATGGAAATATAGGAAGAAAAAAAGTTGAAGTTGTGAAAGAGAGATATCCAAATGTAACTCCTATTTGTGTAAAAATAACACCTGAGTGGATTGATAACTTTGATTTTTCATCATATGACTATATTTTAGATGCAATTGATGATGTAAAACCAAAAGTCCATTTGATAAAAAAATATTTTACAAAAGTAATAAGCACAGGTGGAGGAGCTAAAAGGATTGATCCTCTTCAAATTACATATGGCTCTATTTGGGAGACAAAAAATGATAAATTTATAAAAAAAGTAAGAGAAGAGCTTAAAAAACAGGGTTTTAAAAAGAAGTTTAAAGTTATTTATTCAACAGAGCTTCCTTTGTGTATCGATAAAGGAAGCTTTGAAGGTGTAACAGCTAGTTTTGGGCTTATGATGGCATCTGTTACTATTCAAAAAATAGTAAGAAAGTTAAATTTAGTTAAAGATAGTCAAAGTAAAAAATTTATATAATAACCAACATTCTAAATAAAGGATCTACATGGGCGGTATTAGTGGTAGTGTTGAACAGATGACACAAGGACATTTACGAAATGTTCAGCAATTAGCAGTATTTTACACTGGTCATAATAATATTTACGCAATAAATATAGCAAAAGTTAAAGCGTTTATCATAACAGAAGAAGTTGCTATAAATGATACTCCAAAAGATACAAACATTATTGCAGGTATAGCTACAATTAGGGGAGAACCTGTTACTTTAGTAAACCTTGATGCTTGGCTTGGACTTAAACCTCTTGAGATAAAAGATTACAAGTTAATTATTTTTTGTGAGTTTAATCATAAAAAAATAGGTTTTTTAGTTAAAGATATGCTTGATATTGTTGAAAAAACAACTCAAGAGTTAAGACATACAGAAGAGACAAACTCAAAAATTACATATACGACTTATGTAAAAGTAAACAACAAAGATGAACTTTGTACAGTTTTTAATGCTGAACAACTTTTAAGAGATATTAAGTGGACAGATGATGGTGGAAGAGACATCAAAAAATATGTTGAAGGTAAAATTCAATCATCTAAAAAAATACTTGCAGCAGAGGATTCAGCAGTTGCAAGAGAAGTTTTACACAAATTTTTTAGTCAAATAGAAGTTGAATATGAGATATATCCAAATGGTGGAGAACTTATAGATAGACTTCAAGAACTTGAACCTGAAAAAGTAGGTTTGGTAATAACAGATATAGAAATGCCAGGAACTGATGGTTATCAAGTTGCATCATTTATTAAAAATAATCAAAAATATGAACATATACCTGTAGTTGTAAACTCATCTATGACAACAGATGCTGTAAGAGGAAAAATGCAGAGAATTGGAATTGATGGATTTGTAGGAAAAACTGATATAAATGCTTTATATAATCTTACAAATAGACTCTTATTAAGATAGTTTTTATATCTTTTACTCTAAAGCTAAAGATTAAAATCTTTGGCTTTTTTTATCTTAGTTATCTTTTAACCAATCTTTAAAATTATCAATTTGAATTTTAGTCTGCTTTGTAGAAGTTCCACCAAAAGAGTCTCTACTATTCATAGAGTTTTTTAAATTTAAATATGAAATTATCTCTTCATCAATATTTTCAAGCTCTTTTGTACTATTTCTAATCTCATTTATATTTAATTCACTAATATCTTTGTTTAATCTATTTGCTTCTTCTACAAGCTCTTTTGTAATATAGTAAGCTGTTCTAAAAGGCATATTTTGTTTTAAAACTAAATAATCTGCTAAATCAGTTGCTGTTAAATGCCCTATTTTACAAGCATTTTCCATAATATCTACATTTACCTTCATAGTTTTAATTACTTCATTTAAAATATTTAATGATATTTCAATAGTAGCAACTGAATCAAAAACTCCCTCTTTATCCTCTTGTGTATCTTTGTTGTATGCCAAAGGAAGAGATTTCATAACTGTTAAAAGAGAGATTAAATTTCCATAAACTCTTCCAGTTTTTCCTCTTAATAACTCAGGTACATCAGGATTTTTCTTTTGAGGCATAATAGAGCTTGTAGTTGCATACATATCACTCATTTGAACAAATCTAAACTCATATGAAGACCAAAGAATTAACTCTTCAGAAATTCTACTTATATGCATCATTGTTGTGCTTATATTAAATAGTAACTCTAAAGCAAAATCTCTATTTGAAACACTATCCATAGCATTTTGTGTTGGAGCATAAAAACCTAAAAGCTCTGCTGTTTTAAATCTATCAATATTGTGTGGAGTTCCAGCAAGTGCTGCACTTCCAAGTGGTGAGTAGTTGTTTCTTTCGTAAGATGATGCAAATCTTTCAAAATCTCTTTTAAACATATTTGCATATGCCATCATATGGTATCCAAAATTTATAGGTTGTGCATGTTGTAAGTGAGTCATTCCTGGCATAAGTGTAGTTGTATGCTTTGAAGCTACATCTACAAATGTAGAGATTAACTCTTTAATTTGAACCTGAATTGACTTAGTTTTTTCTTGAACATAAAGCGTAAAATCTGTACAAACTTGATCATTTCTACTTCTTGCTGTGTGAAGTCTTTTACCAGCATCTCCAATAATTTGAGTAAGTCTATTTTCAACAGCCATATGAATATCTTCATACTCTAAAGAGAATTTAAATTCACCATTTTCAATCTCTTTTAAAACTTGTAAAAGTCCACTCTCTATCTGTTTTTGTTCATCACTTGAGATAATATTTTGTAAAGCCAACATTTTAGAGTGTGCAATAGAACCTTTTATATCTTGAGAGTATAACTCTTTGTCAAACATAATTGAAGCATTAAACTCATCTAATAGTTTTGCATTTGTATTTTTTAATATCTGATTATTTTGTTCTGTCATATTGATTAATCCTACTTTTTATTAGGGGTTTATTATATCATAACTGATATAATTTTACTTACGAAAATTCAAGGGCATCCTATATGAACAATATCAAAGAGATTACAAAAAATACTCTAGAAGCACTAAGAGATAAGAAACTTCAAGTGACTCCTGAAAACTACTTTTTAGAGTTTAAACATCAATCAAAAATTCTAAATGGTCACACTGAAGAGATAGCTATATATGAAAATAGTTTAAAAAGTCTAACAAATGATGAGAAGAAAAAATTAGTAGATGAATCTATTTTTAAAGTTGTATCAATACTATCTTCAAGAGTTACAAGCGATGAGTTAAGATTGCTTATTGCAACATTTAATGATCTTTTAACTCCTGCTGTTAATTTTGAGCTAAAAGAGGAGATTGAAGATTTTATCTTAGAGTCTTTAAAAAACCCAAAAAATGTGACTTCAAAAGAGTCAATACTAAAAATCAAAGAGTTTGCAAAAGAGCGAATAAATGCTGATAGAAGAGTATTAAAAGAGAAAACAAATGATATTATAAAATTAACCTCTTTAATGAGTAGATACTATGACAAAGCTTTAAATGATAGTAATAGCTCAAATGAAGATATTAAAAAGATAAAAGAGGATTTAGTATCTTTAGATATATCTGATTTTTCAAAAAGAGAGTTAATCTCTGTTCAAAAAAGATTAATAGAGACAATTTATAAGCTTGAAAATTCACTTTTAGAAAACAATCGAATTTTATCGACAAATATAGATAAAGTTAAACTTCTTCAAGCACAAATAAATGATCTTGAAAAAGAGCTTCAAGTTGCGAAAGAGGAGTATTTATATGACTTTTTAACAAATGTTTTAAACAGAAGAGCTTATGAAAATGAAGCAAAAAAGATGGAGAAACAGTTTTTTGTATTTGAGACAAATTTTGCAATTGTATTTTTTGATATTGACCACTTCAAAAAGATAAATGATGCTTTTGGTCACTCATGTGGAGATGAGATATTAAAATCATTTGCACAAATTCTAAAAAATCTTACAAGAAAAGAGGATATTATTGCTAGATTTGGTGGAGAAGAGTTTGTTGCACTTATAAATTTTAGAGATAAAATTGAAGTAACTAGATATATAAAAAGAGTTAAAAATGCTTTTTTAAATAGAGTTTTTGTTTATAAAGATAATAAAATCAACATAACTTTCTCAGCTGGAGTTACTTTTAGAAACAACTATGAATCTATTGCTCAAGCTCAAGAAAAAGCTGATAGTCTACTTTATGAAGCAAAACATCAAGGTAGAGATAGAGTTATTTTTGATAATGGAACTGTTATTTAAGTTTTATTATGACCAAAGCTGAAGCTTTGGTAAGTTTGCAACTGCTTTTAAAATATCTGTTTTTGAAACAATCCCAACTAAAGTATCACTCTCATCAACTATTGGAATAGCATCTAATTTTAAATCAATCATAATTTTTACCACATGTCTAACATCAGATTGAGGATCTGCTGTTATAACTTCAGGCAAATATACATCATCTATTTTTCTATTTAAAACACTATTTGTATCATCTAAATTATTCATTAAAAGAGTTAAAATTATCTTTTTATTTACAATTCCAATAATCTTTTTACCAAAATCTGTAACTGGAACTTGAGATACTTTTTTCTCTTTTAAAAAATAGTATATCTCCTCTATTGTTGAATCTTTTGTAACATTAAAAACATCTTGTGTCATAATATCACTTATTTTATAAACAGGTTCCAAAGTATCTAATTGAGCTATTTTTTTATAAGAGTTTATAAACTCTTTTTTCTGCTCTTGGCTTAATTGACTAGAAAAATCTTGAATTAATCCCTCTTTTGGTTCAAACCTAATTGGTTCAATCTCTTCAATAGTTTTAAGATTGTACAAATTGTCACTTGTACTTCTAAATCCTACCGTTCCATTGTTGTATATTGCAAACATTTAGACCCCCAAAAAAAGTTTTCTTATATTGTAACAGATTATTATAAATTTGTTATCAAACAGGTAAAACTCTAATATTTTCATCTATTTTACTTTGTAAAATTGACTCAATTGCATAAAGTGTTCCCATACTTCCAGCACTACATCCACTACAAGCACCTAAGTATCTTATGTATAAATCGTAGTGAGGTGCTGATTCAACCAACTCTAAAACCTCCATATTTCCACCATCCATAATAAGCATTGGTCTTACATCATCATCTAAAACATCTTCTATTAATTTAATTCTCTCATCTTTTGACATTTCAATGAAACTTTTATTCAAATAGCTAGGTTCGTTTATTTTATCTTCTTCAATTTTTTTTCTTGTTTGTTCTAAAATATCACTTAAATATATCTCTTTTTCTTCAAGACCACCCTCTTTTGCACATGATTTACAAAAAATTCCAGCGTGTGTATATTTTTGTAACTCTTCAATAGTTTTTATATCATGCTCTTTTATTAAATTTACAACTTCACCCAAAGTTGTTCTTGCACAGTCACAAACTATATAATCAGAGCTAAAATCATCAATATTTCTAATATTTGCATTTAAAACAACTTTTTTTAAGACAACAAAATTTAAAAAACCGTTGTGTAGCTCTTGAATATCAATTGCTGGAATTTGTGGTTCATCTCTTAGTGCAAACTCAACATCTGTTTTAAACATATTTGCAACTTTTTCAAGAGTTTTTCCAATACAAAGCTCTATCATCATATCATTTAAAGCAACTATAACTCCAGTTGCAAATGATTTAAATTTTGCATCAAATACTGTTTTATCTTTTGTAATTGCAAAATATACTCTTAAAGCATCGCTTCCATTTGATTCAAAATCAGCAACAACTAACTTGCATCCAAATTTTATTGCATCCTCTTTTGTAATCTCACCAAAATGCTTTGGACTATTAATTCTATCTTCTATTTTTTTTGAGTAATTTTTCATATATTTTCCATTATTTTTAGTTATTTAAAGTTTTTTTGTATTTTATTTAAATTAGGATAAGATTTATCTTAATTTAAAATCGCCATTTTATCGTGTTTTAAAGCAAGTAAAATGCTTATTTTTTTACTTTATTAGGATTTATGCCTTTACATTATATACTTATTTCGATATTATTCCAATTAGGATAAAAACTGTCCTATTTAAAATCAAATAAATTTTACGGAGAAGTCATGAGTGAAAACCAACAAATACATGACATTATAAACAGTGATTATAAACTTGGATTTGAAACTTTAGTTCAAAGTGATACCTTTGCAAAAGGTTTAAATGAAGATGTTATAAGAGCTATTAGTGCAAAAAAAGAAGAGCCTGAGTTTTTATTAGAATTTAGATTAAAAGCTTATGAGAAGTGGCTAAAAATGGAAGAGCCTACTTGGGCTAAATTAAACTATCCAAAGATAGATTATCAAGATTATGCATATTATTCAGCACCAAAAAAAGCTTTAAACTCACTAGATGAAGTTGATCCTGAAATCTTAAAAACTTATGAGAAGCTTGGAATTCCACTTGAAGAGCAAAAAATGCTTGCAGGTGTTGCTGTTGATGCTGTTTTTGACTCAGTTTCAATAAAAACTACATATCAAGATGAGCTTGAAAAATTAGGAATTATATTTTGCTCAATTAGTGAAGCAGCACATAGATTTCCAGAACTTGTAAAAACTTATTTAGCAAGCGTTGTTCCTGTAACTGATAACTATTTTGCCTGTTTAAATAGTGCTGTTTTTACAGATGGAAGTTTTGTTTATATTCCAAAAAATACAAGATGCCCAATGGAGTTATCAACTTATTTTAGAATAAATGCTTTAAATACAGGACAGTTTGAAAGAACTTTGATTATCTGTGATGAAGGAAGCTATGTTTCATACAACGAAGGTTGTTCTGCTCCTTCAAGAGATGATAGACAACTTCACGCAGCAGTTGTTGAGTTAGTTGCTCTTAAAGATAGTCATATAAAATATTCAACTATTCAAAACTGGTATCCAGGAGATGATGAGGGTAAAGGTGGAATTTTAAACTTTGTTACAAAAAGAGCCTTATGCAAAGGTGATAACTCAAAAGTATCTTGGACACAAGTTGAAACAGGTTCAAGTATCACTTGGAAATATCCATCTTGTGTACTTCAAGGAGATAATAGCGTTGGAGAGTTCTACTCTGTTGCAATTACATCAAGAGCTCAACAAGCTGATACTGGTACAAAGATGATTCATTTAGGAAAAAATACTAAATCAACTATTATTTCAAAAGGAATTTCAGCACTTAAAGGTGTAAATATCTATAGAGGACTGGTTAGGGTTGGGAAAAATGCACAAAATGCAAGAAATATCTCTGAGTGTGACTCACTTTTAATTGGAAATAAGTGTCAAGCTCACACTTATCCATATCATGAGATTAGAAATAGTAGTGCAAATATTGAGCATGAAGCAACAACATCAAAAATTTCAGATGAGCAACTATTTTATCTAAATCAAAGAGGAATAGATGAAGAAGATGCTATTGCTATGATTGTAAATGGTTTTTGTAAAGAGGTTTTAAAAGAGTTACCAATGGAGTTTGCTGCTGAAGCAAAAGAGTTATTAAGTATTTCATTAGAAGGAAGTGTGGGTTAAATTATGAGTAAAAAAGATACATTGTTAAAAATTGAAGATTTAAAAGTAAGTATAAATAGTAATGAAATTTTAAAAGGATTAAATCTTGAGATAAAACCAGGTGAGGTTCATGCACTTATGGGTGTAAATGGAGCTGGAAAATCAACTTTAGTTAAAACTTTAGCAGCTCACTATGACTGTGAAGTTGTAGGTGGTAAAGTTACATTCAAAAATAAAGATTTACTACAAATGGATGCTTCACAAAGAGCAAATGAGGGAATTTTTATGAGTTTCCAAACTCCTGTTGAAGTTCCTGGAGTAAATAATAGCTATTTTTTAAGAACAGCTATGAATGCAAAAAGAGCTTATGAAGGAAAAGATGAGCTAGATGCAATGCAGTTTTTAAAGCTTGTAAAAGAAGAGACAAATAAGTTCGATATTGATAGAAAACTATTACAAAGAGATTTAAATGATGGATTTAGTGGTGGAGAGAAAAAAAGAAACGAGCTTATTCAACTTTTAATGCTAAATCCTGATTTAATAATGCTAGATGAGATTGATAGTGGACTTGATGTTGATGCTATTAAAATTGTTGCAAATGTTATAAACTCTATGCTTGATGGGAAAAAATCTATTCTTATGATTACTCACTATGATAGACTTTTAGAGCTAATAAAACCTGATTTTGTACATATTTTAAGTGATGGAAAGATTGCTAAAACTGGAGATTATAGTTTAGCTTTAGAACTAGATAAGAAAGGTTTTGAAGCATTAGGAATAAAAAATGCAGATAAATAGTATAAAAAATCTAAAACTTCCTTCAAAAAAAGATGAAGAGTTTTTAAAGATAGATTTTGAAACTTTTTTCTCAAAAAACTTTGAAAATATAAAAATAAATGAGTTTGAATTAGAAAATTTATCTTCAGGTGAAGATAAAAACTCTTATAATTCAATTTTATTTGATATTGCAAAAAGTTTTTCAAGTGATCAAAAAGTTTTAAAAATAACAAAATCGACTCAAAAACCAATAATAATAGACCACACAAATAAAGAGTTAGACTCTTTAAATATAAGTTCACTTAAAATTGAAGTTGAAAGTGGTGTAAAAGCATCTGTTATTGAGATTTTTTCACTAAAAAATAGTGCAAATTTTGTAGCAAATAGAGAGCTTGTATTAAAAGAAAACTCATCTTTAGAGTATGCAAAAATCTATAATCTAAACAAAGATTCATCAATGATTTTTTCAACAAATGCAAAGTGTGAAGATGATTCAAATTTAGATATTTATAACTTTAATATTGGTCTTGGATTTTGTCTAAATAACTATGAAAATAGTTTAGATGCACAAAATATAAACTATAGTTTAAATGGATTAAATAAGTTAAAAAATAGCTCAAACAGTTCAACTTTGGTAAAAACAATTCACAACAACAAAAACTCAACAAGTAGCATAAACTATAAAAATAGTTTAAAAGATAACTCAAGAGCTGTTGTAAAAATCACTTCAATAGTAAACGAAAAAGCACCATATTCAAAAGCTTTTCAAAACTGTAACTCAATTTTGTTAAGTGATGATGCTGTTGTTTTTGCTCAACCTCACTTAGAGATATATATAGATGAGCTTGAGGCTAGTCACGGAACTACAACTGGAACTTTAAATAAAGACCAACTTTACTATCTACAAAGTAGAGGTATAAGCAAAGATGAAGCCTATGATATGCTTTTAGTTGCTTTTGAGAGTTCAATTAAAGATAGTATTAAAGATGAAGAGCTTAAAAATTTAGTAGAAGAGTATTTAAAATAAGATGTATAAAAAAGATTTTCCATATTTTGCAAACTCAAATAGCGTATATTTGGACAATGGTTCAACAACACAAAAACCACAAAGTGTGATTGACTCAACTATTGAATACTACACAAAATATTGCTCAAATACTCACAGAAGTAGTTTTGGTGATGCAAACAAAGCCACTACAGAGTTTGAAAATACAAGAGAGTATCTACAAAAGTTTATCAATGCAAATAAAAAAGAGGAGATAATTTTTACAAGTGGAGTTACACAAAGTATAAATTTCATAGCCTCTTCTTTTGGAAAAAAGTTTAAAAATATTATTATCTCTAGCCTTGAACATCATGCAAATATTGTGCCATGGCATCTACAAGGAAGAACTTTAGCAAATGGTCTTGAAGTTGTAAATTGTAATGATAATTTGGATTTTGATTTTGAGCATTTCGAAGAGCTTTTAAAGGCAAATCCAAACTCTTTTGTAAGTGTTGCGCATGTTACAAATGCTTTTGGAAAAGTTCATGATATAAAAAAAATTATCTCTATAGCTCACTCTTACAATTGTCCTGTTTTAATAGATGGTGCTCAAAGTTTAAGTAGCTTTAAAATAGATGTTCAAGAGCTAAATTGTGACTTCTTTGCAATTTCAGCTCATAAAACATTTGGACCAACAGGAGTTGGAGCTATTTATATAAAAGAGAAATTTTTTGATGATGTAGAGCCTTATATTACAGGTGGTGCAGCCATAAATACAGTTGATTTTAAAGAGGGAAGCACTTTTTTAAACGCTCCTTATAAGTTTGAAGCTGGAACTCAAAATATAGCTGGGGTAATTGCATTTAAAGAGGCTTTAAAATATATTGAAAATATTGGCTATGAAACAATACAAAATAGAAAAAAAGAGCTTTTAGAGTATCTAAATAGTGAACTAAAAAAGCTTCCTGATATAATTTTTTACAACGATTTAAAAGATTGTAGTGGAAGTAGAAGTTTTAATTTCAAAGGTATTATGCACGATGATATCTCAATTTTACTTGATAAACTAAAAATATCTGTTCGAGTTGGTCATCACTGTGCACAACCAATTATGAAAAAACTAAAAATAAAAGGAACTATTAGAGCTAGTTTGGCTTTTTATAATGATTTTGAAGATATTGATAAACTAATTAGTGCTTTAAAAAGAGCATTAAGTATGTTAAAGGATTAAAAAATTATGAGTATTAAACAAAGAGTTGAAAATATAAAAGAGGATTTGGATTTTTTTGATGAAGAGTTGGCTAAATATGAATATATTATTGATTTAGGAAAAAAGCTACCTACTTTTGATGAAGAGAATAAAACTCCTGAAAATTTAGTTCACGGTTGTACATCGCAGGTTTGGTTGATTTGTGAGAAAAAAGAGAACAAACTATTTTTCAAAGGCACTAGTGATGCAATAATAGTTAAAGGTTTAGTTTATATTATTTTAGAGATTTTCTCTAACTCTACAATTGAAGAGTTAAAAGAGGTTGATATGGATATTGTAAGAGAGCTAGGACTTAGTGAAGTGATAACTCCAAATAGACAAAGTGGAGTTATAGGAATGATTAAAAAAATAAAAGAGTATGCTCTAAAGGCATAAAAGCCTATATAAAGGATAAAAAATGAGTGGAATTTTTGATAAAGAGAAGATAAAAGAGAAAATTATAGAGAATTTAAAAAAAGTTTATGACCCTGAGATTCCTGTGGACATCTATAATCTTGGATTAATTTATAGTATTGAACTAGAAGAGAGAGAAAACTATCTGTTTTGTGAGATAGATATGACTCTTACAAGTCCAGCTTGTCCTGTTGCAGATAGTTTGATAGAACAGGTTCGATATGTGGCTATGGCTGTTGATGAAGTTGATGAGGCAAAAGTAAACTTAGTGTTTGAGCCTGTTTGGGAACCTCATATGATGAGTGAAGATGCAAAAGAGATTATGGGTGCTAGTGGAGCTGCAATTTCTTGGTAGGTTTGAAACTTTTTGTTTCAAGCTTATTAAGAAGTAAAAAGGTAAAAAGAGTTGTTAGAAAGCTTAAATTTTTTTTAATAATTTATCATAATCATCATGAGAACCAATCCAAAACCAAATTATATTATTTTCTTCAATAACTCCAATAGTACGATAATTTATATTTATTCTGCAAGAGTAAATTGGTTTATTTGAATGAACTCTTTTAAAATGTAAACTTGCATGATAAGGATTTTGTTTAAATATTTCATATTGTTTTCTAGCCAAAATTCTAATATCTTTTGGTAGTTGTTTAAAAAATTTTCTAAAATTTGGATTTACAAATGATTTCATATTTATTTTAATTCAATACATTTATTATTTTTAAAATCTTTTAGAGCAATATTTGCTAAATCTGAAAGTAAATCTTCACTATTTGAAAACTGTTTTTCCCACTCTTTTTCGCTCTCTATTTCATTTATGATAAATCTTGCAAAAATATTCTGTTCTAGCTCTGGTAATTTTGATATTTCTTCAAAAGCACTATTTAAAAGTTTTGTCATAATAAATCCTTTATAAATATTTTGGAGAAGATTATATCAAATTAGGAAGTAAAAAGGCAAAAAAAAAGCTTGAGCCAAAACCCAAGCTTGAAATCCATATTTTTTATTAAAATGGATTAATAATTTTTAATTTTTTTTCAATTAATTGTTTATCTTGCATATCTTCACTATATAACATTGTACAAGAATTTTCTAATGCTGTTGAAACAATCAAGGCATCATAAAATTGTAAGTTATAATTTTGTTTAAGATTCAAAGCATTTAATTGTGTTTGTACATCAAAATCTAAAACGATGAACTCCTTTTCAAGTTCTTTTACTACATTTATAATATCTTTTATATTTAGTTTGAATTTCTTTATTAGAATATTGATTGTTTCATTTATAACTTGCTTTGAAATATAAATATTATTATATGTATTTAAAATATTTTGTGCTTTTTCTTGTTTTTCTTTTTCCGTTGAGTAAGCATATAAAAGTATATTTGTATCAAGAAAAATTTTATCTTTCATTTGCTTCTTGCCTGTCAAACTTAAAATTACTCGTATCTATTTTAATTGCATTTAATGTTTTTTTATCTTTATTCTTATTTTTCAAAGGCTTATCTTCAACTATTTCAATCTTTTTTTTATCTAAACTATTTAATAAAAATATTATATGGCTATAAATATCATCGTGAACTTTTAGCTTAATTGTGTGCATAGATTTTCCTTTTTAAATATTTAAAAATGATTATATCAAATTTAGAAGTAAAAAGGCAAAAAAAAAGCTTGAGCAAAAAGCTCAAGCTTTGTAGGAAAAAGTTTTATACTCTAAATATTAGAATGTATACTCAACTTGTAATCTTCCTCTTGTATCATCATTGTTTTTAGTTTTTACACCTGATGCAGTAGTTTCTTTAGTAAATGTACCATATCTAACATAAGTATTTAAGTTTTTAGACATTTTATAAGTTAACTGTGCATAAATTTCTTCTTCTTCAATTTTACCTGAAGTTGCATTATTACCATTTTTATATTCTATATTTCCATAGTTAGCAGATAAATTTAAGTTATCTAAGATATCAACTCCTAAAACCAATTGATAGTAATCAGCATCATATTTTCCATTTGAATTGATATTCCATCCAAGTAAAGTTGTGTTCGCATCATTATCTAATGAAGTTAAACCACCATCTTTATCTGTCATAGCATAAGCAACTTTTGCATTTATGATACCCGCTTTACCAGTGATAACAAGCTTAGCCATAGAGTTATCTTCTTTTCCACCATTTAAAGCAGTAGCTACACTTTTATCAAATGATAAAGAAGCATATCTAGCATCTATACCAATTTTTGTATTTTCTAATAACTCAAAGTTTGCCTTTGCACCAATTGTATATGTATCAAAAGTATCAGCCAAGTCTAAATACCAAGCATCAACACTTACAAAATCAAAATTACCAATTAAAGCAGCTACTACAATATCTTTAGTACCATCTAAATTTGAATAAACATCAGTACCTACAATCTTAGCATCACCAGATTGATTTAAATTTGTTTGATTAAAATAACCTAAACCAGCTGTAACATTTCCAATAGTAGTTAAAGCCAATGCTCCTGTACCATTTTGCTCATTTCCATCTGTATCAACAGCAACAGTCCATGGAGTTGTTAATCCTTGCTTACCAACATTTACAGTAGTATTTGGAATAGCAGTTAATCCAAAATAAGCATTTGATATATGTAATGAAGGATTAGCATCAGCGTCTTGTTGAGTATTTAAACTAGCAAAACCTAATTGACCACTAACACCTGTATCTGTTACAGCTCTAACATTAGCAGTTACATAATCATTAACTTTTGATTTAAGTGAAACACCTATTTTATAATTATTTGTTGAATCCGATTTATTTGTAGTTTTTTTGTCATTTCTATAATCATTATATCTATATACAACAGATCCTGATACATCTACATCTTTAATAGCTTCTTCAAGTGGTTTCGCGCTTGCACTTGATAGACCAGCAACTGCAACAGCTGCAACTAAACTTAGTTTTGTGAATTTTTTCATCGTTTTTCTCCTAAAATCTCGAAATTAAAGTCGATTTACAAGAAGTTATTAACTTATTGTTTACCGTGGCGACCATTTTATATGAGTTAAATTTAAAGTTTTCTTAAAGTTACCGTATAGTTACACTATTTTTAGCTTTTTTAATAATTTTTTAATTTATTGAGGGTTTTTAGCAATATCAAACAATTTTTCTATCAATAAAAAAGAAGAAATTTTGAATAAAATAGTCTAATATGTTGGAAAATTTTTCAAAAAAGGCAAAAGATGAAAAAGATAAATAAGGTTTTAATAGCAAATAGAGGAGAGATTGCTCTTCGAATTATAAGAGCTTGTAAAGAGCTTGAGATAAAAAGTGTTGCAATTTTTTCAGAGGTTGATGTAGATGGTGTTTGGGTAGCAAAAGCTGATGAGTGCTATCCAATACTAGGAGATGTTGTTCAAGCATATTTAGACTATGACAAAATCATATCTATTGCAAAAAAATCTGAGTGTGATGCAATTCACCCTGGATATGGTTTTTTAAGTGAAAATGCAGATTTTGCAAGAGCTTGTGAAGAGAATGGAATTATCTTTATTGGTCCTAAGCCTGAGCATATTGAGCTTTTTGGAGATAAAATGGCTTCAAAAGTAGCTATGAAAAAAGTTGGAGTTCCTGTGCTTGAGGGTACTGATGAGCCAATAAGCGATATAGCAGAAGCTTCTAAAATAGCAAAACAGATTGGATTTCCTGTAATTATCAAAGCTGCTTTTGGTGGTGGTGGAAGAGGAATGAGAATTGTAAAAAAAGAGGAAGAGTTTAAAGAGCTTTATGAAGCTGCTACAAATGAGGCTAAAAAGTATTTTGGACGAGGAGAGACATTTATTGAAAAGTATGTTGAAAATCCAAGACATATTGAGATTCAAATTATTGCTGATAAGTATGGAAATGTGTTGCACCTAGGAGAGAGAGATTGTAGTATTCAAAGAAGACATCAAAAGGTTATTGAGATTGCTCCATCTCCACTTTTAAGTGATAGTGCTAGAAGAGAGCTTTATAGAATTGCTACAAAAGCTATGTTCAAACTTGGATATGAGAGTGTTGGAACTGTTGAGTTCTTGCTTGATCCTGATGATAATATCTATTTTATTGAGATGAATACTAGAGTTCAAGTTGAGCATCCTGTTACTGAGACTATTACAGGAGTTGATATTATTCAAAGAATGATTCAAATTGCTGAGGGCGATAAGATGATTTTCTTACAAGAGGAGATTAACTTTAGAGGTTACTCTATAGAGTTTAGAATAAATGCTGAAAATCCACTAAAAGGATTTATGCCATCTGTTGGAACTGTTGAGAAGTATCTTACTCCAAATGGTCCAGGAGTTAGACTTGACTCTGCACTTTATACTGGATATAAAATCCCTGCAAACTATGACTCAATGGTTGGAAAACTTATTGTTTGGGCACTTGATTGGGAAGGTTGTGTAAAAAAAGCAAAAAGAGCCTTAGATGAGTTCTATATTGAAGGTTTCCCTACAAATATTCCACTTCACAGAGAGATAGTTAGAGATGAGGATTTCAAAGCTGGAAGATTTACAACTAACTATTTAGATACAAAAATGGATATTTTTACACTTCATAGTGAAGATAATATCAAAGAAGAAGAGGCAAAGGTTGAGAATCTTAAAAAACTGATTTCTACGATTAACTCTAAAAATATCACTACAAGACACTAAAAAAAAGAGCTTTAAGGCTCTTTTGTTAAATAAAGCTTCATAATAGTAGAATTCCAAAAAAAAATTTAAGGCTTTATTGTGTCAATATTTCTAACTTTACTTGGAAAAATCATACCTTTGTATTTTAGTGTTTTTCTTGGTTTTTTAACAACTTATAAACTTAAGTGCGACAAAGAGAGTGTTGCAAAGATTTTGCTATATATTTTGGCTCCTTTGATAGTTTTAAATGCAACAATTAGTGTAAAACTTGATATGCAAGTTCTGTTTTTGCCACTATCTTTTTTTGTTTTTAGTACAGTTTTGGCATTTTCTTTACTTTTTATTTTTAAAAAAATATATAGTGATAATACGGCAAATTTATTAGCATTTAGTACAAGCACGGGAAATACAGGAAATATTGGAATACCTTTGGCTATTTTGTTTTTAGAGCCAAGATTGGTTGATATTTTTATTTTCTCTATTTTGGCCTCTATTTTGTATCAAAATTCTGTTGGGTATTATATTACTGCTAAGGGAAATTTTAGTGCTAGTGAGAGTTTAAAAAAGGTTTTAAAACTTCCTGTTGTATATGCTTTTATTTTAGGAATTTTTTTAAACTTAAATGGTATAAAAATCCCTGAAATGCTACTTTCTTATAGTGAGTTTTTAAAAGGAGCTTATGCAATTTTGGGAATGATGCTAATTGGAATGGGAATGGAAAATTTTAAATCAACTAAAGCTTTTGATGCAAAATTTATATCATTTACCTTGCTTATTAAGTTTGTGCTTTGGCCAGTTGCAACTTTGATTTTTATATATTTGGATAAAAATTTTATTCACTTTTTAGATAGTGATTTTTATATGATTATGTTTTTATTTAGTATTGTTCCTTTGGCTGGAAATACTGTAACTGTGGCAACTATTTTAAATGTGAAACCTGAGAAGATGTCTATGGCTGTTTTTGTTTCAACTATTGTATCGCTGTTTTATATACCTTTGGTTTTGTATTTGTATATGTATTAAATCTTATTTTAATTTTGTAGTGCTAAAATCTTTGATTAACTTAACACAAGGATATAGGCTTATGTTTTTAACAAACAAATTTGATAGATTTCAGTTGGATGCAATTGATGAGGCTTTTGCTGTTGTGCATTTTAAACCAAATGGAACTATCTTAAAAGCAAATAAAAATTTCTTAAATATTATGGGCTACTCTTTGGAAGAGATAAGAGGGGAAAATCACAAAATATTTTGTGAAGATAGCTTTGTAAATAGTGCTGAATACAAACAGGCTTGGGATGCTGTAAATAGAGGAGTATCTATAAGTGCTGATGTTAAAAGAGTAAAAAGAGATGGAAAATTTGTATTTTTTAAAGCTACTTATATGCCTATTAAAAATAGTCAAAAAAGTGTTGTGGAGGTTGTTTTACTTGCGCAGGATATTACAAAAAATAGATTAAATGATTTATACTTTAGAGGTCAAGTTGATGCTATAAATAAGTCTCAAGCAGTTATTGAGTTTGATATGCAAGGTAATATTTTAAATGCAAATAAAAATTTCTTAGATACTGTTGGGTACACAAAAGATGAGATTGTTGGGAAACATCACTCAATTTTTTGTGAAGAGTCTTATAAAAATTCAAATGAGTATAAAGAGTTTTGGAAAAAACTAAATAGTGGCGAGTTTGATAGTGCTGAGTATCTTAGAATTGGAAAAAATGGAAAAGAGGCTTGGATACAAGCTACATACAACCCTATTTTTGATTTAGATGGAAAACCTTTTAAGGTTGTAAAATATGCTACAGATATAAGTTTGAAAAAATTTGCTATGTTTGAAGTTGCTAAAAAGATTGAAGATTTGACAAAATCTTTACAAGATTTACAAAATGCTTCAACAACAATGGTAAAAGAAGCAGATGTAAGTATGAAAGGCTCTCAAGAAGTTAGTGTATCTATTGAAGAGCTTGATGCTGCTGTTTTAGAGCTTTCAAATAAAATAGAGAATATGCTAAGTTCAATTACAAATATCTCAAATACAACATCTGAAAGTGAAAAAATAGTTCTTGAAGCAAAAGAGCAATCAAAAGAGAGTTCAAATGCTATGCTAAAACTAAATGAGGAGTCTATAAAAATTGGAGATACTATTGAGGTGATTTCTCAAATTGCATTTCAAACAAATATTTTAAGTCTAAATGCTGCTGTTGAAGCTGCTACTGCTGGAGAGGCTGGAAAAGGTTTTGCAGTTGTTGCACAAGAGGTGCGAAATTTAGCAACTAGATCAAATGAGGCTGCTAAAAATATAAATGAAGCTATAGGATTAATTCAAAACTTAGTTAAAAACTCTTTGGATTCTATTCATAAAATTGATGATAAGATAGAAAATATAAGCAATATATCTTCAACTATCTCAAGTTCTGTAAGAGAGCAACAAGTTATATCAAATGAGCTTGCATCAAATGCTTCGCAAACAAGTCAAACTCTAAATCAAATATCACAAAATATGGTAAGAGTATCTTCAAGTACAAGCAATACAGACAAAGAGGCAAAAACTACTCAAAAAAGCTCTAATGAGTTGATTGAAATCTCTAATGAGTTGATTGAAAAATTAAAAGTGCTTAATTAATTTAAGCACTATCTTCTTTTTAAAACTACTATTTTATAGATAATTGCATAAATAAATCCAATAGCAAGACCTATAAAGTGAGCATACCAAGCTATTGGAAGTCCAATAAGTAGTGGTGCAACTGAGATTAATAAAATCCAAGTAACAATAGCTTTTCTCTCATCTTTTACAAAATATGCATAAAAGCCTAAAATTGCACATATAGCACCACTTGCACCTACTAAATTTACACCAATATCTAAATAAAAGATATATAAAAATGATAGAAGAGAGGTTAAAATACCTGTGATAAAATATAGAGCTAAGAAATTTTTGCTTCCAATAAATCTCTCTATCATATTTCCAAACTGCCATAAAACAAACATATTCATAGCTAAATGAGCAATTCCACCATGAGCAAAGATGCTTGATAGTGGTTGCCAATAAAATTCACCTATTAGAAAATAGATATTTAAACCCATCAAAATAGAACCACTTTGAATAGATGTTTGAATAATATAGGCTATTATTGTTATTGCTATTAAAAAATTTGTGGCTGTAAGTTTTTTTTGCTCTACAAACTGCATTTAAACCAAAGCCTCTTTTAAAACATCTTCAATATTATTTACAACTTTTATCTCTAATGCTTGTTTTACCTCATCTGGAATATCTTCTAAATCTCTTTCATAATTCTTTTTAGGAATCAAAACTTTTTTTATTTTTGCTTTATAAGCAGCTATTAGCTTCTCTTTTAATCCACCAATTGGTAAAACTTTTCCTAAAAGTGTAAGCTCTCCTGTCATTGCAACATCTGCTTTTATTTTTTTGTTACTTAATACTGAAGCTATTGCTAATGCCATTGTTATACCAGCACTTGGTCCATCTTTTGGTGTTGCACCCTCAGGAATATGAAGATGAATATCATATCTTTTGTATATCTCACTTGAATCTAGTTTTATATTCTCTTCTTTCTCTTTTGCTGTTTTTGGAATTTGGTTTTCATCTATTTTTAAAATGTTGTTGTCTATTAGATGTTTTACAACTGCATAAGAGATAAATGAAGACTCTTTCATAACATCACCTAGGTTTCCAGTAACTTTTAAATCACCCTTTCCTTTTAGCTTAATTGTCTCAATTTTTAAAATATCTCCACCAACTGCTGTCCATGCAAGTCCATTTGCAACACCTACAACATCTACTTTATCAGCTGGTTCAATCTCAAAAATTGGATTGTCTAAATAATCTTTTAAATCTTTTGTACCTATTGTTACTTTTTGAATTGATTGGTCGTTTAAAATCTGTTTTACAACTTTTCTAAATAGTTTTGAAAATACTCTTCGCAGATTTCTCACTCCTGCTTCTCTTGTATATTTTGAGATAATCAAATCAATAGTAGCCTTACTTAAAGATACTTCCTCTTTTTTAAGTCCATGCTTTTCAAGCTCTTGAGGGATTAAATAATCTTTTGCAATATGGTATTTTTCATTTGGAGTGTATGAGTTTAACTCTATAAACTCCATTCTATCTCTAAGTGGTGCTGGGATTTTTCTTATATCATTTGCTGTTGATACAAATATTACTTGCGATAAATCAATTGGAAAGTTTAGATACAAATCTCTAAACTCATGATTTTGTTCAGGGTCTAAAATCTCAAGCATCACAGCAGCTGGATCACCTCTGTGGTTAGCTCCTAATTTATCAATCTCATCTAAAACAATAACTGGATTCATTTTTTTAGCATCAATTAAGCCTTTTACAAGACGCCCTGGCATTGCTCCTACATAAGTTCTTCTATGACCTCTTAGCTCATTTACATCTTCCATTCCACCAAGAGCAACTCTTATAAGTGGTCTATCAAGGGCTTTTGAAATAGAGTTTGCTAGTGAAGTTTTACCAACACCTGGAGGTCCTACAAAACATAAAACTGTCCCTTTTGACTCTAAATCTTTTATGTTTCTAAGTTCCAATAACTGTTTTACTGCAAAATACTCTGCAATTCTTTGTTTTGGTTTTTCTAGTGAGTAGTGGTCTTTATTTAACTGTTTTTCAACACTTGCAACTGAGATTTTACTATTTGAATACTCTCCAAAAGGTATATCTAAAACCATCTCTACATAAGTTTGAAGAAGTGAAGCATCTGGAGAGTCTGGATTTAGGCGACTTAATTTATCTATTTGTTTTTTTGTCTCTTTATAAGCCTCTTTACTCATAAACTCTTTTTTTGCTTTTAGTTTCTTTTTGAAAGATTTTATCTCTTCTTCTTTTTGATTGTCAGTTCCAAGCTCTTTTTGAATAGCTTTTATCTGCTCTTTTAAGAAGTAATCTTTATGAGTTTTCTCTATTTTTGAGTTTACCTTTTGAGTTATCTCTTTTTGAATTTTATATGACTCTATTTCGTTTTTTACATACTCAATAATATCTATAACTCTTTGCTCTAAACTATCATTTGAGTAGATTTTATAGGCTTCCTCTTTTTTTAGTTTTAAAACAGATGAGATTAAATCAGCAACTCTTGAAGCATCTTCATTTTCTTCTATTGCTTTTATTAAATCTGTTGGGAATTTATTGTTTAGTTTTGCAAGTTTTTTTACACTATCAAGCAGTATATTTACCAATGATTTTAGCTCTATATCATTTTTAAAACTATCTTGTACTAAATCAATAGTTGCAAAAATTTTTGAATCAAGTGAAAAATTAACAACTTTTGCTTTTGATATTCCTTGAAATAATACTTTTATTTTACCCTCAGGTAGTGATACTTTTCTCATAACATTACCAACAACTCCAATGCTATAAAAACTACCCTCTTGCCTAGTTCCCTCTTTTGAAGGTTTTGAAACAACTATCATAATTGGTTTATTAAACTCAATAGCGTGTTCAACTGCTTTTATATTATCTTCTGTACTTAAAAAAAGTGGTGTTATCATAAATGGATATAAAAAAATCTCATCTTCTATAACCAAAGGTACTGTTTGTGGGAAATTATCATAATTTGATAACATATTTTTATTTCTCCTTAAAATTTCTATATTCTATATTTTTATTCAAATAAACTTCTAATAAAAGGTGTTTTTGGCTTTTCTATATCATCTATATAGTGCCAAGATTGTTTTGATTTTTCTAAATAAAACTGTGAAGCCTCAGGTTTATCTCTTCTTGTATAAAGCTCTGAAATCTCTTTGTCCATCAAAGCTCTTGCCATAAGAAGTCTTGAGTTTATACTATTTACCAAAGGCAAGTATTGTGAGTTTTTATATCTTAATTTAAACTCATCAACTAAAGCTAAAGTATCATCTATTAGTTGTTGATCTCTATTTGGCATCTTAAATCCCATGAAGTTTGATTTTATCTTTAAATATCTAATATAATCAACATCACGACTTAAAGTAAATCTTTTTAAATACTCATCTAAATAGAAGTTTGCAAGGATATATTGCTCTTCTTGCATATGAGCATTTACCAAAATTAGAATTGATGGTTGAATTAAAAGTGAATTTCTATGCTCACTTTCAAGTGATATAAAAGTATCATCAGCAGCTTCTAAATCGCCCATTGAGATATCTTTTAATAGCTGATTGTACCAATAAGTATCTGGCTTGTTATACTCTTTTTCGTTCTTTGATGAACAAGCATTTAAGATAAATATTAGTGAAAAAACAAATAAGATATTTTTTATCTTTAACTCTTTTAACATCTATAATTCCTTAATTTTAAAGCAATTATATTAGCCAAAAATGGTTTAAACTATATATAGAGCATTTTTTTGGTTATAATGTAGCCAAAAATTTTAAGGTATGATTATGAAACTAACTTTAATTGGAAATGGAATTATGGCTCAATCACTTGCTATTGGACTTGTAAAAAAGTATGAAGTAGAGATGATTGGAAGAGAGATTAATAAATTACAACAGATAAAACAAAAAATCCCACAACTTGAAATCAAAGAGTTAAGCGATGTAGAAGATATTAGTGGAAAAAATATTATATTTTGTGTAAAACCTTATGCTTTGGAGAGTGTTTCTATTCGACTAAATGGAACTGCTAACTCTTTTATATCTATTTTAGCTGGAACTAAACTTGAGTATTTAAAAAAACAAATAAGCGCAAAACATTATGTAAGATCTATGCCAAATATTGCAGCTAGTGTTCAAAACTCAATGACAACATTAACAGGAGATATTGAGATAAAAGAGATGGCAATTGATATTTTCAACTCTATTGGAGAGGCTATTTGGGTAAATAGTGAAACTCATCTTGATATAGCAAGTGCTATTAGTGCAAGTGGACCTGCATTTTTAGCTTTGGTTGCTGAGGCAATTTGTGATGGTGCTGTTAAAGTTGGTCTTGATAGACATATGGCTCAACATTTAGTTCAAGGACTTTTCTCTAGTACATCTTCACTTTTACAACACTCTCACGCTGCAATTATAAAAGATAGTGTTATGAGTCCAGCTGGAACAACAGCTGCTGGATATGCAAAACTTGAAGAAGCAGGAGTTAGAAATGCTTTTATACAAGCAGTTGAAGGTTCGTTTAACAAATCACAAAAGATATCTGAAAAGTAGTTTTGCTCTAATAGAGGTTTTAATCTCTATTGTGCTTTTGACTGCTATTTCTTTAGCTCTTTTTAAAACTACAACTAACATCCAAAATAAAAACTATTTTTCCACTCTTTTGGAGATTGAAAATAGTTTAGAAAAAAAAGATTTATCTAAATTTAAAAAATCAAACAAAACTCTTGAAGTAAGAAAAAATGACAGCTTTGAAGAGATAAATGTAACTCTTTATGAGTATATAAATAGTGATTTAAAGGTTGTTTTTTATGAAAAATAGTTTTGCTCTATTTGAATTTTTAATTGCTTTGATTTTAAGCTCTACTTTATTGATTCTTTCACCTTATGTTTATAAAAGTGTTGTTACTTTCAATAAAAACAATCAAAAGTTAGCTATAAAAGAGTTATCTTTGAATAGTTTAAGAGCTTTTTTGGAAAAAAACAGAGAATCTTTATTTGAATTAGAGTTTAAAAATAGTAATTTATACTTTAAAAATGAGCCACTATTTTTAAATTTAGATAGTTTTTCTATAAAAAAAGAGAGTGGATTTTTTATTATAAACTTAAAAACTCCTGAAAATGAAAATATTATTTGGTATATAAAAGAGTTATGAAAAAATCATATATTTTGTTTTCAACTTTAGTTATTGTTGTAATATTTAGTTTTGTTGCAAAAAATATTTTAGAGACAAATGCACTAAAAAGTAGAGTTGTAAATGAAAAATTACATTTTATTCAAGCAAAATCTCATCTTATATTTTTGGAAAACTATCTTTTAAGTATAAACGAAGATGAGTTAGACAGCTTTTTGAATTTAGAGATAGTTGATAATGATTTTTTACTAACTATTAAAAAATATGATGATACTACTAAAAAATATTTTCTAGTAGTATCATCTTCTAAATTTAAAGTAAGAGTTACAAAAACTATATACCTATAAAATCACATCTAAGACTTTTTTTGCCAAATCTAAAGCTTTGCTTCTATGAGAAAATTTTTGCTTAACTTCAAAATCCAACTCTCCTAAAGTTTTTGAAAAGTTTTTTGGAATAAATAGTGAATCATACCCAAAACCGTTTGTTCCTACTTCTTTATTTATTGCATCTCCATGCATAAATCCATGAACTGTATATGTGAAATCTTTATAGATTATTGCTATACAAGCTGTATAAAAAGCAGCTGTTTTTTCTAAGTTTAGTTCATTTAATTTTGAGATTAATTTTGCATTATTCTCTTTATCACTTGCATTTAAACCAGCAAATCTTGCACTATAAACTCCAGGTGCTTGATTTAAAATAGGAAGTGATATTCCTGAGTCATCAGAGATAACCACAAAATCTTTTTCACCTTTTTCTTTTAATCTCTCATTTATAGCACTTGCTTTTATAATTGCATTCTCTTTAAAAGTAGTTCCAGTTTCAGGAATATCAAATTTTCCTAAAATATCACTATATGCAACAACTTCATTTTTTGGAAGAAGTTTTTTAAACTCCTCTATTTTTCCCTTATTTGCACTTGCTAATACTATCTTCACTATCTATCCTTTTTATTAACTTCCATATTAAAAGCTATCTTAGTATATAATCAAAGTTTTAATTATAATATATTTAGGATTATGTATGTTTAAATCGGTTATGCCATTAAGTTTTATTATTGCTCTTAGATTTTTTGGGCTTTTTATTGTTCTTCCAGTTATCTCTGTATATGCTTTTACTCTTCAAGGTGCAAATGCTACATTAGTTGGAATTGTTGTTGGTGGTTATGCCTTAACTCAAGTTATTTTTCAAACTCCTTTTGGAATTATGAGTGATAAACTAGGAAGAAAAGGCACAATCGTAACTGGACTTTTACTATTTGCTATTGGTTCTTTTATTTGTGCAATTGCTGTTGATATTTTCACTTTAATGCTTGGACGACTTTTGCAAGGAGCTGGAGCTATTGGAGCAGTGGTAACTGCCATGATTAGTGATGTTGTAAAAGAGGAGCAAAGATCAAAAGCAATGGCTATTATGGGTGGATTTATTGGTATATCTTTTGCTCTTGCTATGGGTTTAAGTCCACTTATTAGTGGAATGGCTGGAGTTCCTGCACTATTTTATATAACTATGGTTTTATCTTTAATTGCTATTTATATCTTAGTAAAAAAAGTACCAAATCCTCCAAAAATAACTCACTCTTATAATGAAAAACTAAAATTAAAAGATGTTTTAGGAAATGCAAATATAAACAAAATGCACCTTACAAACTTTTTACAAAAAGCTTTAATGACTTTTGCATTTTTGGTTATTCCAATTATTCTTACAAAAGTTTATAGTTGGGAGATTAAAGATTTATGGCAAGTTTATATTCCATCTATGATTTTGGGACTTTTAGCTATGGGACCAGCTGCAGTTTTGGCTGAAAAAAAAGGAAAATACAAAGAAGTTTTATTAATAGGAATTTTGTTTTTTATAATCTCTTATTTAGTTATTGGTTTTAGTTCAAGTGCCTTTGTTTTTACTGTTGGGGTTGTAATATTCTTTATTGGGTTTAATATGCACGAACCAATTATGCAATCACTTACAACAAAATTTGCAAAAGTTCATCAAAGAGGAAGTGTGCTTGGAGTTTTTAACTCTTTTGGATATTTAGGAACATTCTTTGGTGGAGTTTTTGGTGGTATTATGCTTGATAAGTTTAGTTCTTATGAGCTTGAAAACTTCTCATTGATTGTTGCAGTTGTATGTGTTTTATGGGCTTTATTAATAATTTTAATGAAAAATCCATCAAAAACAAAAAATGTTTATCTAAGTTTAGATGAGTACAAACTTGAAAATAGTAAAAAATTAAATGAAAATGAGAATATTATTGAGTGGTATATAAACAATAGTGAGAATATTTTGGTTGTAAAATATAGTGATGATAAGATTAGTGAAGATGAGATAAAAAATATTTTAAGATAGATAAATCTTCTTTTTGGAAGATTTATCTCATTAATCTTTGAAACAAAATATCTTCCAAATTTCTACTACTATCAACAATTAAAAGAATATAAACTTTTTCATTTTCAATTTTAAATATAACTCTCCATCTTTTATAGATAATCTCTCTATATTTAAAAATTCCTATTTGTTGAAGCTCTGGTACAACTCTTTTTCTTTGGGGAAAATAGTACAAATTTTCACACTCTTTTTTTATATCAATAAAAATCTCTTTTGCAATAGAGACACTATCAAGTTTTAAATACTGTATAATCAATTCCAAATCATATTCGGCACTTTTTGTCCATAAAACTTCAAACTTTTTCATAAATTTACTCAAAAAGTTTTTTTTCTAAATTTGAAAATATCTCTTCTTGGTTTAAAACATCACCATTTTCTATATCATTTTCACTTTGAACAATAAGTTTTAATAGATTTATTGAGTTTTGCATATTTTCATAAGTCTTAATATCTTGAATTACAACTTTTGCTTCACCATTTTGAGTTATGATTATTGCTCTTTTATTTTCATTTGCTTCATTTATAACTTCTGCTGTTTTTGATTTTAGATAAGAGATTGGTTTTATATCGCTACTTAAATTCATTTTAAATCCTTTAACTATTTTAGATATTGTACTAAATTTAGTTTTTATTTGGTATTAAATGAAAATGAATTAATGTTAGTTTTTTGGTTTAAGCTGGGACTAAAGTCCCAGTTCCGTACTAAAATTTTAATACCCCTGTTGATTTAATTTTTTATACTCATCACAACCTTTTTGGTATCCACCATCACAAGCTTTTCCAAACCACTCTTTTGCTATTTTTTTATCTTGTCTTACACCTTGACCATTATCATACATAACTCCAAGATTATTTTGGGCTTCTGCAATTCCTTGAGTTGCTGCTTTTTCCCACCACTCAATAGCTTTTTTATAATCTTGTTTTACACCTAGCCCATCTAGATACATAACTCCAAGATTATTTTGAGCCATTGCAAATCCTTGTTTTGCTGCTTTTTCATACCACTCTTTTGCTTTAAAGTAATCTTGTTTTATTCCTAGACCCTCTCTATACATATGTCCAAGACTATATTGAGCTCCTGCATCTCCTTGAGTTGCTGCTTTTTCATACCACTCAAAAGCTTTTTTATAATCTTGTTTTACACCTTGACCATTATAATACATAACTCCAAGACTAAATTGAGCTGGAGCATCTCCTTGAGTAGCTGCTTTTTCCCACCACTCAATAGCTTTTAAATAATCTTGTTTTACACCCATTCCAAGGTCATACATAACTCCAAGAGCAAATTGAGCTTTTGCATCTCCTTTTGAAGCTAAATCTTCAAAAATAGTTAATGCTGTTTTATAATCACCTTTTTCAATAGCATTTACTCCATCTTGCAAATTTGCTCCAAAACTTAAAGTTGTAGCAAAAAGCCACAAACTTAATCCAAATATTATTTTTTTAAACATTTTGTATCTCCTAAATAATTTATTTTTCTTATTAATATCTGGGACTAAAGTCCCAGTTCCGAAGAAAAACTAAGCCAAACTTTTAAGCTCTGCTTCGATTTTTTCTAACCTTGTTTTTACTTCTTCTAAAGCTTTTTTATTCTCTTCTATTACATTTGCTGGTGCATTTGCAACAAATCTTTCATTTGATAACATACCATTTAGCTTATCAAACTCTTTTTGAGCTTTCTCTTTTTGTTTCTCAAGTTTTTCAATAATTGGTTTCATATCAATTTGAGAAGTTGGAATATAAACCTCAAGATTGTTTGAAACATCTGTTATAGAGTTTTCAACTTTTGAATTTACAAACTCAATATTTTCAACTTTTGCTAATTTTTCAATAAATGGTTTTGCAACATCTTCATCAATCTTAACATCAAGTTTTAGATATGCTTTTTCGATTTTAGAGTTACCCATATCAATTAGAGTTTTAGCTCTTCTTATACTTATAATCGCCTCTTCAATTATAGAGAACATATTTTCAATATTTTCATCTTTTTTAATATCTTTTGGGAAGTTCATAATCATCAAAGAATCACCATTTTCAAGTGTTGTTCCACTTAATTTGTGATATAAATAGTCTGAAATAAAAGGCATAAATGGACTAACCATTTTTAATGTCTCTTTGAAAATTGCTCCAAGTTCTATAATAGACTCTTTAGAAGCTTTTGAGTACTCAATTCCCCAATCACAAAACTCCATCCAAACAAATCTATAAAGCGTACTTGCTGCTTCATTAAACTTATAACTATCAAGGGAATTTCTAAGCTCATCAACAGCATGGCTAAGTTTGCTTTGCATATAAAGTCCAAGTGGTGTTTGAATATTTATATCTTTTAAATCAGGGAATGTATCAACATTTAGTGTTAAAAAGTTTGAAGCATTGTAAAGTTTATTTGTAAAGTTTCTAAACTGCTCAAGATTTTTTTCACCAAGTTTTATATCTCTTCCTTGAATTGCAAGATATGCTAAAGTAAATCTAATAATATCAGCACTATGAGTTTCAACCATATCAAGAGGATCTATTACATTCCCTTTTGATTTACTCATTTTTGCACCATGCTCATCTCGAACTAATGCGTGCATATATATATCTTTAAATGGAAGTTGCCCCATAAAATGCTCTCCCATCATCATCATTCTAGCAACCCAGAAGAACATAATATCAAATCCAGTAATTAAAAGTGAGTTTGGATAAAAATCTTTTAAATCGTTTTCACCAAATGTTTTTTGCATTTGACCATTATTTCCCCAACCAAGTGGTGAAAATGCCCATAAAGCACTACTAAACCAAGTATCTAAAACATCTGGGTCTTGATGAATATGCTCTTTTCCACATTTTGGACACGCTTTTGGCTCATCCTCTTTTGTAGCCCATTGGTGATTACAACTATCGCAATAGAATACTGGAATTCTATGCCCCCACCAAAGTTGTCTTGAAATACACCAATCTCTTAACTCATCCATCCAAGCTCTATATGAGTTTAACCAGTGACTTGGATGAAATTTTGCTTCACCTGCATAAGTTTTTTCAATTGATTTTTTAGCAACCTCTTTTTTTACAAACCACTGTTTTGAAATATATGGTTCAACTATATTTTTACATCTATAACAGTGCCCTACTTGATGAATATGCTCCTCTATTTTTACAATAAATCCCTCATCTTGAAGTTTTTTAACAATTATTGGTCTTGCTTCTAATCGCTCTAAACCTTTAAACTCTCCACAATAATCATTTAAAATACCTTTTTCATCAAAGCATTTTAAAAACTCTAGATTGTGTCTAAGCCCTACTTCATAGTCATTTGTATCGTGAGCTGGAGTAACTTTTACAACACCTGTTCCAAAACTCATATCAACATGAGAGTCTGTAATTACTTTTATTTTCCTATTTGTTAAAGGTAAAACTACCTCACGTCCTACAATATTTGTGTATCTCTCATCATCTGGATGAACCATAATTGCAGTATCGCCAAAGTATGTTTCAGGTCTTGTTGTAGCAACTGTTACAAAGCCACTTCCATCTGCAAAGTGATAGTTCATATGATAGAACTTACCATTTACCTCTTCGTGTTCAACCTCAATATCACTTAATGCTCCATCATGTGTACACCAATTTACCATATAGTTGTTTTGAGTAATCATACCCTCATCATAAAGTTTAACAAAAGCCTCTTTTACAGCCTCTTTTAAACCCTCATCCATAGTAAATCGCTCTCTTGACCAAGCAGGACTTACTCCTAGTTTTCTCATTTGATGAACAATTGTTCCACCACTAAACTCTTTCCACTTCCAAACTCTTTCTAAGAATTTTTCTCTTCCTAAAGCCTCTTTTGTAGTACCCTCTTTTAAAAGTTGTTTTTCAACAACATTTTGAGTTGCAATTCCAGCGTGATCAGTTCCTGGTTGCCAAAGAGTTTTATACCCATCCATTCTTTTATATCTTGTAATAATATCTTGCAATGTAAATGTAAGCGCATGTCCAATATGTAAGCTTCCCGTTACATTTGGAGGTGGCATCATAATTGCAAAATTTTTATTTGGCTCTTGAATTGATCTGTTTCCATCAATCTCAAAATAACCTCTATCTTCCCAAATTTTATAAAAACTATCTTCTACCTTTGATGGTTCGTACTTTTCACTCATAAATAATCCTAATTGTGTTACTAAAATGGCATAAATTTTATCTAATTTTTGCTTAATAGAGCGATAACTTGCGATTTCAAAAGCTTTTTGATAAAATCAAAACTATTATTTATTTAAGGAGAGTAAATGTTTAAAATATTTGTAGGAAGTCTTGTTTTTGCAACATCTTTATTTAGTGTAGATTTACAAAAAGTTGGTGTTGAAGTAAAACTTGATAGTGGAAAAAAAGTAGTTATAAAAAGAGAAGATAGACCAAAAGAGTGCGAAAAAGTAGCTTTTGATCCAAAAGATATCTTTGGAGGAGTACATGAAGCATCAAATAGTGTTCCACAAAACTGTAAAAGAAGTTTTGTAACATATTTTGGAAAAATTGCACCTATGAAAGCATCAAAAAATATTGAAACTTACGGTGAATTAGAGGTTTTAGAGTTTATAGAAAAAGCTAAAAAAGATGATAATCTTTTATTAATTGATTCAAGAACTGAAAACTGGTTTTATCATGAGACAATCCCAACAGCTGTAAATGTTCCATATATTTACACTAAAAAATCTCAATATCCAGATGAGTTTAAAGAGGCTTTAGAGATTTTTGCAGTTGAAATAAAAAATGGAAAATATGATTTTACAAATGCAAAAACTCTATTAATGTTTTGTAATGCTGCTTGGTGTGGACAAAGTCCTGAAGCTATGAAAGAGCTAATTTCTATTGGTTACCCAGAAGAGAAAATGAAATGGTATAGAGGTGGAATGCAATCTTGGTTAAGTCTTGGACTTACAACAATAAAACCATAATTAAAGCTTGGATTTAATCCAAGCTCTAAGCTAAAATTTCCTCAAAAACTTCAACTATACTTTTATCAATTTTTCCATCTTTTGACTCTTTTTTTAATATATTTATACTCTCTTTGTGACTATTAGACTCTTTTAAGTTATTATATTTAACTAAACAGATAAGTAATCTATCTTTAAAGCTTAAATCTTTTGCTACTAAACCAAAAACTCCAGTTCCATCAAGGTTTTCTTCTACTTTAAAGCAAAGTGAGCAAATATCATTAAATCCCATAATCTGATTTAAAACTCTTTTAGTATGGTATGAATAGATCTCTTCTATACTTTCATATTTATATAGTTTTCCAATATTATATAAACTTGAAGCTATTAAAAATATCTGTTTATCTTTATGCTCAAAATTAAAATAATCTGCAAGAGCAAAAGAGTATTTTAAAATTTGTGAATTTGGATTTTGAAGTTTATGAAATATTGTTGTCATCTTTAAAATATCTTCAAAATCTAAAGCTTTTGTAAAATCTGCTAGATTTGAGTAAATAAAGATTAAAATCTCACTATCATTTTGTAAATCAAGCCAAAAAGATAGTTTTTTTGAAATATCAAAAAAAGTCTCCTTCAATTTATCTTCTATATTCAAATTTTTTACAAACTCTAAGCAAGAGAGTTTTTGATTTAAAATATCATCTGAAAAATCAAAATTTTTACAAATTGTTGAAGATAGATTTACAATATCTAAAAAAGTTTTATCTTCTATATGCGAAGAGTTTAAAAAATCAAACTCTTTTATATCATCTTTTTTTAAATTACATATCAAAGAGTAAGAGCATAAATCTGATAGTTTCTCTGATGAAAAATCATATTTTAAAGCTAAATTCAAAGCTATGTAAGCCACTTTTTTACTATTTAAAATTTCACTAAAAGCTAATAAAAAGTTGTTTAGATTAAATACCATTTGCCGTTTTTTATCCATAAATTTTCCTAAATTAAAATTACTTATATAAAAATAATAATACAATATTACCTTTGATTATATTATAAAGGAATTTATATGTTTAAAAAGATTGCTTTTTTAGCACTTATTTGTACATTTAGTTTTGGTTTTGATTATAAGTTAGAGCCAAAAAAAGTTGCAGATGATATTTGGTGTTTTATTGGAAAAACTGAAGTTCCATCAAAACAAAATGGTGGTTTTATGGCAAACTCTTGTTACATAAAAGTAGAAAATAGTTATGTTTTAATTGATACAGGTGCAAACTATAACTTTGCAAAACAAGCTTATGAAGCTATGCAAAAAATAGATAATTTAAAAGTTAGTACAATTATAATCACTCATGAACATGATGACCATTGGATGGGAAATAGTTTTTATAAAGAAAAATTCAATAGCACAATTTATGCTCCAAAATCAATAAATGAAAACTATGATGAGAGTTCAAAACCTAGAATTTTTGAGATTTTAGATAAAAATGAGATGAAAAATACAAAAGTTATAAAAGCCGATAAAATTGTTGAAGATAAAACAACTTTTAAAGTTGGAAATAAAGAGTTTGAAATATATGCACTAAAACAAAAAGCTCATACAAACAATGATTTAATAGTTTATCTTCCAAAACAAAAAGCTATTTTTGTTGGTGATATTATAATGAATGATAGAATTACTTCAAATAGAGATGGGTCTGTTATTGGAACTTTAGAAGCTATTGATTTTATTGAGTCTTTATCATGGAATACTTTAGTTGCTGGGCATGGAGATAAAACTGGAAAAGATGCATTAAATCATACTAAAGAATATTTTACTCTTTTAAAGAATAGAGTTTTGGAAGCTATTGAAAATGGTGTTGAAGCTGGTGAAATTACAGAAGTTGTAACTATGGATGAGTTTAAAGATATAGCCATGTTTGATGAGTTAAATAGTAGAAATGTTTTTGATGCTTTTAGGGAGTTAGAGTTTTATTAATAAAAACGGAAAAATCCGTTTTTATTAGCAAGAGTACATTGTTTTAAACTCAAATGGTGTAGGTCTTGCTTCATAAGGCCAAACTTGAGTTGAAAATTTATAGTGTTGGTAAGTATCAATCATCTCTTTAGTAAATACAGGTCTTAAAAACTCATTGTGTCTTATAAGTGCCTCTAAAGATCCTCTTAATGTATGAGGCATTTGAGGAATATCTCGCTCTCTAATCTCATCTAATGATAATTCAAATAGATCATCATCCATAGGACCAATTGGTTCATATTTATTTTTAATTCCATCAAGTCCAGCCATTAACATAGCAGAAAATGCCAAATATGGACAAGCTGTTGAATCTGGAAATCTCATCTCAACTCTTGTTGATTTTTCACCTGCTCCATAAGGAATTCTACAAGATGCACTTCTATTTTGAGATGAATAAGTCAAAATTGATGGTGCTTCAAACCCTGGAATTAACCTTTTGTATGAGTTTGTAGATGGATTTGTAAATGCAGCAACTGCTCTTGCGTGTTTAAATACTCCACCAATATACCATCTTGCAATATCACTTAGATTTCCATATTCACCTTGTTTATAAAAAAGATTTTTACCATCTTTCCAAATACTTTGATGAACATGCATTCCACTTCCATTATCACCATAAAGTGGTTTTGGCATAAATGTAGCAGATTTTCCATTTAGATGAGCTACCATTTTAATCACATATTTAAGTTTTTGAACATTATCACTAGCTTCAATTAAATCTGCATAAACAATACCAATTTCGTGTTGTCCTTGAGCAACTTCATGGTGTCCTAAAGTAACTTCAAGACCAACTTGCTCTAAAACTTGCATCATTTCAGCTCTTAAATCAACTCCATTATCAATAGGAGCTACTGGGAAATATCCACCTTTAAGACCTGCTCTATGACCTATATTTCCACCCTCATAATCTCTTGCACTATTCCATTCTCCATCTTCACTATCAACTTTGAAAGATGATTCATTTACGCTATCTTTTATTTTTACATCTTCAAAAACGAAAAACTCATTTTCAGGTCCAAAATATGCAACATCTCCAATATTTGCTTCAGCTAAATACTCTACTGCTTTTTTTGCAATAGATCTTGGACATTTTTCATACATTTTATCTTTATAAATATCATAAACATCACAAATAACAATTATTGTACTATCAGCTGTAAATGGGTCTAAAAATGCAGTTGGAACATCTGGTTTTAAAATCATATCTGATCTATGAATTGGTTGCCAAGCATCGATTGATGAACCATCAAAAGGCATTCCATTTGCTAGTAAATCTTTGTTTACTGCTTTAATATTATAAGTTACGTGATGCCAAGTACCTTTAAGATCAGTAAATCTAAAATCTACAAATTTAACTTCGTGTTCACTACAAAAACTAAAAAACTCTTCTATACTATTTACAAATTTTCCCATTTTTAACTCCATAAAATTTTAAGTTGCCATTTTATCTAAAACTCTATTAAATTCATCTCTTTTTTATAAAAAGTAACACACTTTTTATAGCCAATATCTTTTACTATTTTTACAGCTTCATCATAACCAAAACCAACATGCTCAACACTATGCGCATCTGAACCAAATGTTATGTTTATTCCTAAATCAAAAGCCTCTTCTAAAAGCTGTTTTGATGGATATAGTTCATTTATTGGTTTTCTAAGTCCTGCTGGATTTATCTCTAAAACCATATTTGATTTTTTTATCTGTTTTAAACTATCTTTTGCGATTAATCTTATATCTTTTTTTGGTAAAAATTTAAAAACTTTAATTAAATCCAAATGCCCAACTATTTGAAAATAGTTTGTTTTTGCCATAGCTTCTATTGCATCAAAGTAATCTTCCCAAATTTTATCTATATCAACACTTTTATAAACACCAATAAACTCTGGATTATCAAATCCCCACATCTCATTTTTATTTTGTAAAAAGTGAACTGAACCTATTAGATAATCAACATTGGCATTTAAAATCTCATCAAGCATAAAGCCATTTAAAAAATCAACTTCATAGGCTAATAAAACTTTGATTTTATCTTTATACTTCTCTTTTGCTTCATTTACCCATTTTTCGTAAAGAGTTCTCTCTTCAAGTTTCATTCTATATTTTGGATCAAAATTCATAGGAGCATGACATGCAAATCCATACTCATCTATTTTAAGTTCTATTGCTCTTTTTACATACTCTTCAACAGTTCCAGTTGCGTGGTTACAAAGTGTTGTGTGATTGTGTAGATCTACTCTTGTTTTTTTACTCATGATAAAATCCCAGCACCATCTATTTTTTGGCTTCTATCTTTTGCATAAATTCTTTTATTATCTCTTAAATCATATTTCCAAATAGGAGCATTTTTTTTAAAATCTTCTACAAACTCATCAATTAACTCTAAGGCAACTCTTCTTTGAGGGCTACAAACACCAGCTATGTATGAGCTTTCATGATTTTTTACATCTCCAAGGCTGTGAGCTAGAAAAACTATTGCATTTTTAGTTTTTGCTTTTTCCTGCCATGAAGCAAACCATTTTTTTAAAATAGGTTCATAAATATCAAAAGAGAGACCTTGTATTTCATTTTCATCTCTTACAATGCCAACAAAAGTGATAAATGCACCATAATTTAGATTTTTATATTTTTCATACCAAGAGTTGTGAATTTTCTCTATATTTAAGCTTCCTTTGTGAAGCTGTAAATCTTGTTTAAACATAATCAACCACCACAAACAGGAGGAAGTAAACTTACTTTATCTCCACTTTTCAATTCAACATCTTTTGAGCTAACTAAACAATCATTTATAGCAACTGCACAAGTCTCAAGCCAAGAAGATACTTTCTCATCATTTTTTAAAATATCTGATAACTCTTTTAAATTTTTTATATCTAAATTCATATCCTCTTTATTTATTGGACCTAAAAATTCAATTTTTATCATCTCAACACCTTTTTATAATCATTTTTGTACTATTATAGCCACTTTAAATTAAAACAATTAAGGCAACAAAGCTATGATATTCTCAAAGATTGATTTTATAAACCTATTACCTTTTCACATTTATATCAAAAAAAATATAAAATCAAATCAACTTAAATCAAGTATTGAGTACAAAAAATCTTATCCATCAAAAATTACAAATAGTTTTAAAAAACGAAAAACTCACAGTGCTTTCATCTCTTCAATTGGTTCAAGAAATGAGAAATTTCTTGATTTTGGAATAGTTGCAAGGGATTATGTGGATTCTGTTTTAATCTTACCAAATAGAAAAAATAAAGATGATTTTCAATCAAAAACTTCAAATGCACTAGCAAAAGTTTTAGAACTAGATGGCGAAGTAATCATTGGAGATAAGGCTTTAAAGTTTTATCATGACAACAAAGATGAAGAGTTTATAGATTTAGCTAAACAGTGGCAAAATAGATACAATCTTCCTTTTGTATTTTCAGTTTTATGCTACAACAAATATGAGAGTAGATTAAAAAAACTTACAAAAAATTTTGATAAAAGAAAAATCAAAATTCCTCAATATATTTTAGAGCATTACTCAAAAAGAAGTGGTATTTCAAAGAAAAATATTTTGGATTATCTCACAAAAATTGATTATGATATTGGGTATAAAGAGAAACGCGCTTTAAAACTATTTTTAAAACTTACAAAACAAAAGGGGATTATTTGAATATATTTGATGCAATTTGGCTAGGAATTATAGAGGGAGTTACTGAGTTTATACCAGTATCATCAACGGGACATCTAATAGTTTTAAGTGAGTTTTTGGGAATTGAACAAAACAGTGTAAATAAAGCTTTTGAGATTATTATTCAATTTGCTGCTATTATGGCTTTGGTTTTTGTATATCCATCTAAGTTTACATTTAAACATATAAATTTATGGATGAAAATTGCACTAGCATTTTTGCCTATAGGAGTAGTTGGATTTTTGTTTTCAAACCAAATAAAAGAGCTATTTTCTATAGAGATTGTAGCTTGGATGTTTATTATTGGTGGAGTTATATTTTTAATAGTTGAGAAGTTTTATGATGAGAATAAAAAACATATAACAGATGTTGAAGATGTGAGTTACAAACAAGCTTTGTTTATTGGTATTGCTCAAATAGCTGCACTAATACCAGGTACTAGCAGAGCGGGGGCAAGTATAATTGGAGCCATGATTGTAGGATTTAATAGAAAGGCAAGTGCTGAATTCTCTTTTTTACTTGCTGTTCCTGTTATGTGCGCTACAACTTTTTATGATGTTTATAAACATCACGCGCAAATACTTCAAGATGGAAATTTTATAAATCTAGCTGTTGGTTTTGTGACATCTTTTGTAGTTGCTTATTTGGTAATCAAACTGTTTTTGAAGTTTTTGGAGAGATTTACCTTTGTAGCTTTTGGGATTTATAGAATTGTTTTTGGAGTTTTGATACTTTTATTGTTTTAAAAAATTTATTTATTATAAAACCATTGTTACGATAACTTAGGTTTTTATAATAAATATTGATAGACTAAAATTTAATAATCTGTTCTGTTTGCATTTTGTTTAATAAAATTAAATAAAAATACTTTAAAAAACTACAAAGATTTAACTTTGAAATTTACAAAGTAAATCTTTAAAGAAAAAATCCAAAAGGAATAGTGATAAGATTTTCTCTAAACTCCATAATCATATCACCATTGTAAAAAACAATACCTAAGCACTCTTTTTCATATCTATTTTGAAAATCTATAATATGTTTAAAATCATCTTTTTTTACACTACTACTTTGCTTTACTTCAATAGCTAAATAGATATTTTCATTTGGTTTATCGTTTTTTTCTTTTGAACTAAGAGGTAAAAGTTTCAGTTCACAAAGTCTTCCTGCAAGACTATCCTTACTATCTTTATGGTCTAAAACATTGCTACTTCCAGTTAATAGAAAAATTCCATTTTTTCTATTTGGATCAATTTGAATTTTTATATATTCCAAAATTGTAGGAACTTTTTGTACTTCATCAATACAAATTGGAAGTTCAAGATTTTTTAAAAAAGCTTTTGGATTCTCTTTTGCATAAAGTCTTAATTCTCCATGATCAAAAGTTATATAGTTTTTAAATTTTTCTATTGCTAATGTAGATTTTCCAACTTGTCTTGAACCATATAATAAAACAACGGGAAAAGTATCAAGTGCTAGATTTAAGATATTTTCTAAACTTCTTTTTTTCATTTTTACCACCATAGGGTTAATATTTTTACCACTATGCTATATAAAATATTAAAAAACAGAAAATGAGTTAAATTTAATCAAAATTTAACCACTCTAATATATTTTTTACTTCAATCTCTTGTTTGTTATATAAAAATTTACTACTTTTATCTTCATTAATAATAATAGATTTTACATCTATAAGATTTAATTCATCTACAGTTTTGCTGAAAACTTCAAGCTCTCTTTTTTTTGTTTTATCATTTTCCAAAGATTTTGAAACTTGAATTAGTTTTTCTATTTTATTGTTTTTTGCTACTACAAAATCGATTTCTAAACCATTTTGTGTTTTATAATAATATATTTCAAATCCTCTTCTTAAAAGCTCTAAAACAACAATAGTTTCAAGATTTGAACCTTTAAATTTTAAATTTGCAACTCTATAAAGATTTGATAAACCTAAATCTGCACTATAATATTTTTTATCATTTAAATTTTGTTTTCTCAGGGAGTAATCAAACTTTTTTATCTCAAAAATCATATAGGCATTTTTTAAATATTCTATATAATCTCTTGCCATATCAAAAGATATTTTAAAACTATTTTTTATTTTGGTAATACTTTGAATAATGCCACTATTACTTAATAAAAATGCAGATATCTCTTCTAAAATCGTAAAGTTATTTAATTTATATCTTGCAACAATATCATTTAAAAGTATGCTCTCTTTATATGTGTTTAGAAGTTCTTTTTTACTATTTTTATCATAATCTAAAACCTTTGGAAATGAGCCAAATTCTAAATACTCTTCAAAAGCCCTATTAAGCTCTATCTTTTTATCTACAAAATCGAGTTTTGAAGATATTTTTATATCTTTAAAGTGTAAAAACTCTTTAAAACTAAGTGGAAAAACTTCAACACTTAAATATCTTCCGCTTAAACTTGTTGCTATCTCTTTGCTTAGCATTGATGAGTTTGAGCCTGTTATTACGATATTTGATAACTTTAATTCATACTCTTTATTAACCCATTTTTCCCAATCTTGGATATTTTGTATCTCATCTAAAAATATATATGGTTTTTTACTTGGATTTAAATATTCCAAATATACATCTTTTATTTTAGAAAGAAGTTCAACATTTAAACAGTTTGTAAATCTTGGATCTTCAAGATTTACAAATAAAATATCATTTTTATCTATGCCTTCATCACACAAAATTTTTATCTGATTTACAAGAAGTGTTGATTTACCACATCTTCTTATTCCTTTCAAGACTACTATCTCATCATTTTTAATAAAGGAATTAATCTTTTTATCATAATAATCTCTTGAAATAGTTTTTGGTAAATCTCTATTCCAATAGTTCCAATCATTTAAAACTTCTAATATTTCAAGTTTTTCCATGTGATTTCCTTATAAATTGTATGTTATATCCTACAATTTATAAACTTATTGTATGTTTAATCTTTCAAATTCAATTTAAAATTCATCAAAGAGCTAATTATTTAAAATATCATCTACAATTTTTTCTACAGCATTTGGTTTAATAAACTCTTTTAAACCAGTGCTAATTTTCTCTATATTGCTATTTAAACACTCGAAAAAGTAGTTCTCATCTAGCTCATCTTCACTTTGCAAAAAACATAAGTTTTTTTCAAACAAAGCTTTTGCATTGTAGTATTGATGATTTTGTGCTGCATATTTAAATGGTATAAAAAAAGTTGGAAGATTGTTTGCGCAAAGTTCAAAAAGTGTTGAAGCACCAGCACGGCTTACACAAAAATCTGCTTCACTCATTTTTGCTAAAATATCTTTTGAAAAATCAAAAACATCTGCATTTATTCCAAGTTTCTCATACTCACTTTTTACTCTTAAAAAGTCATTTTTCCCAGCTTGATGAACTATTTTTATACCCATTTCGTTTAATTTTGGTGCAACTTTTAAAGCAAAGTTATTAATTGCAACTGCTCCTTGAGAGCCACCAAAAAATGCAACAGTTTTTATCTCTTTTCTCACTCTTGAGTTTTCAAAGAATTTGCCATCAACTGGATAATCTTTTATTGGTGAAAAATCATGAAAAGATGAGTAGGCTTTTTTTGTATATTTTAGAGTGATTTTATTTAAAGCACCAATTTTTGAGTTTTGTTCATGCAAATATAGATTGCAATCTTTTTTAAATATAGTTGCAAGTGAAGCAGCAGCAGCACTAAATCCACCAACAGATACAAGCTTTTGTACTCTATATTTTTTTAAAATTTTAAGACAAAAGATAGCTTTGTAAAATATATTTAAAAGTGAAAATATCTTAGCTATTCCTCTTTTATTTACAACTCCACTTGTATTTAAAAAAATCTTCTCTTTTAATCTATCATCATTTTCAAACCAAAACTTATCTTGCCCATAACTTGAACCTATAAAAACAACTTCAAAACCTCTTTTTTTGAATTCAGATATAAAAACATCAGCAATTTTTAGATGACCTCCAGTTCCTCCACCTGTTATTACAACAACTTTACTCAAAACTCTCTTCCTTTGTTTTAGATTCAAGACTCTCTTTTTTTGCACATCTGCTTATTGATAAAACCAAACCTATTGCAAAAGATGTTGCAAGAAGTGATGAACCACCATAAGATAACATTGGAACTGCTATTCCTTTTATTGGAATTAATCCTGAAATTCCAAAAGAGTTGATTAAAAAAGAGAATATCAACATCAAAGCAATTCCTGTTGAAAATAGATAAAAAATCTTATTATCTACATTTTTAGCTATTTTAAAAATTCTATAAATAATCGCGAAAAATATTATTAAAACTAAAATAAAACCAAAATATCCAAGCTCTTCAGTAATTCCAGCAAGTACAAAGTCCGTATGAACTTCACTTAAAAATCCCATTTTTATCTCGCCAAAACCAATACCTTTGCCAAAAAAACCACCATTGTGAATTGCATTTAAAGATTGCATAACTTGATAAGGTTCAGGAAGATTCTCTACTCTAAAATATTTTTCAGCAGATGCTGGAACAATTGATAAAAAAGTGTCTTGAACCATCGCCCACCAAGAGTGAAATCTATTTACCCTATGTGGAGCACTTATTATTAAACCTATAAACCCAATAAATCCTGCTAAAACTAAAATAAGCAATAACTTCAAAGATCTATTAGCAAAAACAATTAAAACTCCCATAACAGCTGCTAAAAGTACAACTTGACCCAAATCTTTTTGAAAAAATGCTACAAACACAACAACCAAAAAGAAGATTATAAAATATGGAAACAAAAGCATAAACTCACTTACTAAAGTGGTTTTTGGTTTATCAATTACCTTTCTATAAAATGACCAAGATAAAAAATATATAAACCCTACTTTGAAAAATTCAACAGGAGATAAAGAGAATCCTGGAAGCCTAATCCATCTATTTGCACCACCTGAAGCTGTTACTAAAGATGCTGGCAAAAAAGGCATTAAAAACATTAAAATAAAACCTATAAAAAATAGACTCATTCCAAAATATCCAACTAAAAAATTTGGATTTAATTTTGAGAATATCCACATTATAAATATTGCCAATATAGCAACTACTCCTTGTCTTAGTGCAAAATGAAACTCATTGTAAGAGTAAATCTCTACGGTATAAGCAGATAAAGAGTAAGAGAACAGAACTCCTATAGTAATCAAAATTGATACTAAGATAAACAGTATATAATCAGCATCTATTAGACCATTACTAGAAATTAGATTGTTAATTGGGGTTTTAATATGTTTTTGGATAAAATTCATACTTTGATTATATAATATTATGGATAAAAATGACTTCAAATATAGATTTTAATACTTATAAACTATCTGAACTAAAAAAGAAATCAAAAAAATTTAGTATTCTTATTTTTTTACTCACAATTCCACTATTTATTGTAGCTTTCTCTATTTTTAACACTATAAAAGATAATAGAAAAATTCCAAGAATCGCTCAAACTAAAAATGAATTAGCAGTTAGAGGAAATATTATTAGCCAAGATGGTTTTAATTTAGTATCATCAAAAAAGCTATATAAGGCTGTAATTGATACTAGATATTTAGATTTTAAAAAAGAGGAGCTTTTTTTAAGTCTGTTCTCTATTTATAGTGGTTTAGATTATAATGAATTAAAAAAAAAGTTGCTTGATTCAAAAAAAAGACCTGGAAATTTGGTTTTATCATATAGTATTGATTCAAAAGCTGCAAAAAATTTAGAAGAGTTGGATTTAAAACTGAACTCTTTAAAAGTTTTTGTTCCAATAAAAGGTGATAATAGTTCAATTATTAGAAGATTAGAAATTAGTGAAAGTGGTGAGAAAAGAGATTTTAGATATAAAGATACTCTATCTCCAATTTTAGGATATGTTCAAAAAGAGGAAGATGAGCAGGGTAAAACTAGATCTTTAGGAATAAAAGGTTTAGAAAATTTTTATAATGAAAATCTAAATGATTTAAATAATGGTATTTTACAAGGATATAGAGATATTTCAGGTTATCTATATTTTGATAAAAATTCAACTACAACTCATGCAATAGATGGATATAGTTTAAAACTAAATATTCCTTTAAAACTTCAAAAAAACAATGAAGCAACTTTAGATAAACATAAAATAAGAACACAAAGTGATGAGATTATGCTTGCAATTGTAGAAAATAGAAGTGGGAAAATCTTATCAATGGCTTCATCAAATAGGTTTATACCAGATAATATAAAACCAAATGAGATACCTATTTTAAATGTAAATGCTGTTGAATACCAATTTGAACCAGGTTCTGTTATAAAACCACTTTCAATATCTTTGGCTCTTGATAAAAATAGAGTTAAAAAAAATGAATCATTTCCTAGTTCAAACATACCAAATAGAAAAAGACAATATGCTATTGGAAACTATACAATAAGAGATAGCCATAGATTTGATGATATTGTATCTTTAGAAGATACAATTATATACTCTTCAAACATAGCTACAATTCAAATTGCTCAAAGAATTCCAGCTTATGAGTTCTATGAAGGTATGAAAAGTTTTGGTTTTACACAAAAAACAGGAATTGATCTATCTTATGAAAAAACTGGTGCAATGCCTCCTTTAATTAGATTTGCAGCTGGAGAAAAAGAGAATAGAGATAATATATTTAAAGCAACAGTATCTTACGGTCAAGGAATGACTGCTACATTTATGCAACTTGTAAAAGCATTTACAGTATTTAGTAATGATGGTTTTATGTTAACACCTTATATTGTTGATGAACTTATAAAAGCAAACAGAGTTATAAAAGAGCCTTTTAAAAAAGAACCCGTTCAAGTATTATCAAAAGATACAACAAATTTTATGAGAAACCTACTAATTAGAACTGTTGAAGAAGGAACTGGAAGAGGTGCAAAAATAGATGGTCTAGAAATTGGTGGAAAAACTGGAACGGCACAAATTGCAGGTGGAGGAACTTACATAAAAAAATATATATCATCTTTTATTGGTTTTGTTAATGATGATAAAGGAAACTCTTATACAATTGGAGTAACTGTTATTAACCCAACAACAGATTCATCATCTTATTATGCTTCCCAAGCAGCTGTTCCAATATTCAAAGAAACAATTCAAAACTTAGTAAAATTAAACTACTTGTCACCTAAAAAAGATATAATTTCAAAAAATTAATTTATAAAGGATTTTAATGAGTACAAATAGATTTGGTCAAGAACTAAAAGAGTATAACTATACAAAAGAGGAGCTTGCAAAATTTAATTATGCTAAATTTACTACAGAAAATGGAGAAATTTTAATAAAACTTTTCAATCAAGAGACTCCAAATACAGTTTCAAATTTTGCTACTTTGGTAAATGATGGTTTTTATAATGGTCTAAATTTCCATAGAGTAATTGCTGGTTTTATGGCACAAGGTGGATGTCCAGATGGAACAGGTGCAGGAGGTCCTTCTTGGGCAATTAAGTGTGAAGTAGATGCACCAAAACAAGTTCACAAAAGAGGAAGCCTATCAATGGCACATGCAGGAAGAGATACAGGAGGAAGCCAATTTTTTATCTGTTTTGTTCCGTGCCCACATCTAGATAAAAATCACACAGTTTTTGGAGAGATTGTAGAAAATAGTGAAAATAGTTTTAAAACTTTAGATGCTATAAAACAAGGTGATAAAATAATCTCAATTGAGATATTAGAAAAAATCTAATTATACAGTTATAGGTATCTCTTTAATTGGTTTTACAGAAGTTTCATTAGTAAGATTACCATCTATTTTATCACTGCAAATAATTAGTGAAACTCTTCCTTAATCAAAAGAAGAATCAGAGCTTTGGGAAAAATTTTAGTAGAGTGGAATGAGTGGAAAAAAGATAATGAAGATATCTTAATTCTCATTTAATAAATGTTACTGGTGAAAGCTATAGATTAAAACAAAAAAAAGAAGCTGGTTTGTTAGATATTTCTAATAAATAGGTATTAACAAGTGGTGCACTTTTGGATTGCACTTGACAGACAAAGAAAGGAGAGTTTTAAAAACTCTCCTTTCTTCTAAAAAATAAAAAGATAACACTATAAGATGATAAGAGATATATCACTTAGAAGAGTTATTTGTATTTTTATCTTTTATAGAGTTAGTGTTGTTGGATTT